>SDBU01004398.1_pt1 | contig 17287 bp, 12 predicted proteins | sample 2277071 | NCBI WGS metagenome assembly SDBU01 (sample SAMN10397929, study PRJNA504765) | marine sediment metagenome | isolation source: marine sediment core GS08_GC12, 126 cmbsf | place: Arctic Ocean: Gakkel Ridge, Loki's castle | collected 2008 | reverse complement strand
AGGGAGCAAGGCTGGCGAACTTCCTCGGACTTTAGCAGTATCTCAGGACAGTAAATACTCAGTACCATAAGAGAAAATATTGAGTCAAGCAGAACTTTGAAACAATTCCGCGAAGCGGTTCAGTTCAAATCGAATTCGGGGCTTGCCCTGAGGTTTAATACCCTCTATTAATAGCTTGACTCACAAGCCTTTCAGATCAACAAATTTTATCAGTAGTGCATCTCGGCACTACCGATAAAATCCTATACATCACATATAAAAGAGTTTGAGCATACATATTCGTAAGATTTCGTTAATAAAGTCACGATAAATCATTAATTCATTAGGGCTTGAGCTTCTCTGGGATGACTATTCCCTTTTCTTTATAATAATTATATGCTCCAGGATGCAGTGGCAAGTACGCTCCCCTCAGAGCATTTTGGATCGAAAAGTCCTTAAGCACTTTGTGGACTTTCGAAATTTCTTTGGTATGCTCAAAAATTGCCTTTGTTATGTCATATGCTAAATCATCCGCTATATCTATAGAGATAACCATCCCAGCTGGATTCCCAACACAGACTACATCCTTGTCTTGTCCCCGATATAAACCCCCTGGAGTAAATACTGTGGAATAGCCTGGATTCATTTTTCTTAGCTTTTCAATAGCCTCAGGACCGATATCGAGTAGGCGGATTGGGGTTATGGCGGTGATCTCCAATAGTCCCGAGGATGGAGGATTCCCAGGATCCATTATGAAATCAAGCTTTTTGTCTTTGAACATACTTCTCATTTGTGACCACCCGACAAAGGAAATAGCTCCACCTTTGGCCTTGATGGCTTCATAAGAGACCCCATGGACTTCTAGCAACTGCCTGAAAAACACTTCCGTGGACCATTTATGTTTACCTCCTGTGACATTTCTACCCACTAGATCCTTGATCGAGTAAATGTCACTATCAGCCCTAACTACCAGGTTCATAGGAAATGTATAATACACGCCAATCGTTCTCGGTTTTTTTACTTTCTTTGTAAACGGCCCTATCCCTTGAGTACCCTCATAGGCAGTAGTACTAGAAACTATCCCCATGTATAGAGTCCCCCCATCTATTTTTTTCATGGTTGAAATTGCCCCACCAAGAGTAGCGGTAAAAATAGTGCCCTTGACATTCCTATTGAGTATTTCGGCCGTTGCCGCACAAAGAGGAAACCATGTTCCTCCCATGGAAGATGCAGCAATTTTAATAAATTTTTGCCTCTCCTTAGCGGCAAACGTTGAGGGCAAGGCAAAAGTTAAAATGAACATGGTAACTATCATCAAAAACGCTAATGCCTTAAAACTTTTTTGTTTCATAATAGTTCACTCCTTTCTGATTAATTATCCTTCTTGTGAAACCACGCCTTCATTCTTTTCCCTGTTTCCACTGTGAATACAATCTCTTTGCTTTATCAATCACCTCCCTTCTTTGAATAATAATCAAAACAGAAAACAAGCTAAAACCCATCGCATCTGTCATCAAGTCATCCTTAAACAACATCGCAGAAGCGATCATAAAAAGGCCCCGCTCCAAAATGGATAGCTTCCTGGAATGGTATCCAACAATCATCAAGTTGAGGGATAAGATTGCGCACCACACAACAATGACCGAATAAATAATTTGAAGTAATGACCCTTCTAAAAGCAGGGCATTATTTTTAATAAAGATAAAAGGCAAAATGAATGATGCAAAAGTAAAGGAGAATGCTCTCCACCCAATTTTCCACGCATTGGTCCCCTCTCCGGCAATAGGTGTCGCAGCATATGCAGCCAGAGCAACAGGCGGTGTGACATTGCATAAGATTGCATAAAAAAAGGTAAACAAATGGGTGCTAATTTCAGAAAATCCCAAACGTATGAGAGCAGGGGCACCTAGTGTTGCCACGATGATGTAAGCACCAACTGTAGGCATCCCCATGCCCAGAACAATACATGATATAGCTGCGACAATGAGCGCAAGATAAACACTGTAGGCCGCGACAGAAGAAATTATAGAAGACATACGCATCCCAAGGCCTGTAATAAGAAAGCAGCTAACAATAATTCCTGCACATGCGCAGACTATAGAAATACTAAGGATATTCAAGCTCCCAGAGCTTAATGCGGAAAAAAATTTTTTGAGATTCAGCCTAGTCCCTTTTTGCACAAAAGAAACGATAATTATCGAAACAACTGCCCAAAATCCTGCTGATATTGGAGTGTACCCTCTAATCAGCATCGCTAGAATGACAATAACTGGTGTCAGCATTATACCTCCACCAACTAATGATGGTATGATCGGTGGCAACTCGTTTCTAGGTAATCCCTTGAGCCCAATTTTCTTGCTATAGTAATGAACGCAAATCCCCACAGATAGAAAATAAAATATTGCTGGTAATAAAGCGGCCTTGCAAACACTTAGATATGAGATACCCAGGGTCGCCATGATCACAAAAGCCGAGGCGCCCATAATCGGTGGCATGATTTGTCCACCTGTTGATGCGGCTGCTTCAACTGCACCCGCAAAAGTAGGACTATATCCCAACCTTTTCATCATAGGGATGGTAAATGATCCCGTGGTAACTACATTTGCTGCGCTGCTTCCGCTTAGAGAACCCATAACCCCGCTGGCAATAACCGCAGTCTTGGCTGGCCCGCCGATCTGCCAGCCCATCAATGACTGTGCAATATCTGTAAATTTCTGCACACCACCGCATGCCTGCAGAAAGGAACCAAAAAGTATGAATACGAAAATAAAGTCAGCGACAACCCCGATCATAATACCATAAATCCCATCTAGGGTCATGTAGTTCAGCTCGACAAGTTCCCTTAGACTATACCCTGCGTGGGCAATTGATCTGGGAAAATAAGGGCCGTACAAAGTGTAAATAATTAAAAGTATTGCCAGCATCAGGATGGGCAATCCAACAGCACGTCGGGTTGCCTCCAAAACCAAAACGATGAAAATTGTACCGACGATAAAATCGTATTGAGTGGATTCCCCTACCCTTAAGAGCAGATCATAATGTCCATGAACTCCATATATCACCTGGACTAAGCTAAGTATGACCAGCGGGAAATCTATTAAGCAAAAGGATAGGAGGATACGAGTTTTTAAAGCCGGCCTTGCAAGAAAAACCAGGACCAGGCAAAATCCTAAAAATACTGTCCGGTATAAGTAAGCCTCGAAAGCCTGTGTTAAAGATGCATAAAGGCAAAAAAGAGACATGCAAATACTAACAATAAATATGATTTTCCTCTTGCATTTATCAAACATTGAGAAAGCCCACTATTTCCCTAAGGTTCCGCAAAAATTAGAATAATGCTATAAATTCAGATAGTTATAGATTATTGATTGACTTTTTTCCAATCCTTTATGATCAGTCATGCTTTCATTGAGCTTTTACGATTTACAATGGGATTTTCACTAATCGCATTAAAATCAAAGAATTAGACTATTTTAGAGATTGAGATTTCCGTTCTTTTATCTATAATACCACTACATAGTGTAGCCATCTTTGTAGTGGCACTATATTTGCTAAAAGGAGGCAATCATGTACACTCATTGGCAACAGCATCTATTTCCCCATGAGGTAATTTCCTCAACGTTATTTCCAAAATTCCCATATCTTCCACCTTGCATTAATCGTAATTGTGATTTTCTTATTTCAGCTTTTAGCCTGCCACAAGTAAGAAAGATTATCTTAATCTTTCTCCTTAGCCTTATAAACCTTGCCTTGATGAACTGCAAGGTACCAGTTACCGCAATCTTGGCCACAAGTCTCCAGGTCATCATCAGTCAATACATTGACATTGGCCTCCCAAACTCCAAAGAGTGAAGGCTCAGCACCTTCCTTTTCAGGAAACCACCAACCAAAGTCAGGATTGATTACCCGGGGGTCTATCTTGTCGAAGTACTTAGCTTTCTGTTTGATCCTCCCTCTTTTAGTTTCAATCCACATTATCTCCCCATCGCTGATCCCATGCTTTTTAGCGGTCTCCGGGTGAATTTCGCAAACAGGTTCGGGTGCCAAGGCACGTTGGGACTTTATCTGCCGATGAGAGGAGTGGAGATAGACGCGAGGTTTACATGAGATAACGATATATGGGAATTCTTTAGCGATTTCTGGAGTTCGGTAAGGAGACTCGGCGGGTTCCTCAAAGGCTGGAAGGGGATCATAACCCAACTTCTCATAGATTGTGGAGTAGAGCTCCACTTTACCAGTGGGTGTACTAAACCCTTCATTCTCATAAGCCTTATGTGGAAGACGATCAGTGTCCCACATCTTGGTTATGGCGAACTCTTCAAACTTCATCCCTGTAGGGGCCAGTCGATAATCATAGACTTCCTCAAGATTTTTCCACGGCCATTCCTGTCCGAATCTCCTTCCAAGGGCATTCCAAAAGTCATAATCGTCTCTGCGATCATATCTCCCATCAATCTTCTTGGGAAGGACTCGTTGTCCAGTGATCAATGAGTTCGCATGTTCCAGGAAAGAGACTTGGGGACGTTCTAGCCAATGGGTGGCAGGCAATACGTAATCGGCAAGAACCGCCGTTGGAGTCATGAAAAGTTCCAAAACTACAAAAAGCTCCAAATTTTGAATCGCCTCGTAAACATGATGGGTATTGCTCATGACGAGCATAGGGTTTCCGGCTAAGCAGAACATTCCTTTAATGGGATATGGTATCCCTGTGCGAGCTGCAGCCATTATCGCTGAAACGGGCGCCCCGCGGGCTACTGAAGCCCTTATATTGCGTCTCAGATCATCGGGAATAAGGCTCCATCCGGGCCAAGTCATGACCTTGAAACGATCAGAACCAAGAGCCTTTTTCATTTGCCCTTCGGGTAGCTTTTCCGATAATTCCATTTCGGTGAGTTTGACCTGATTTGAGTAAGGCCGGATAAATTGATTTCCCCCAATGATCTCGAGATTCCCTGTAATCGCTCGAAGGCAGCACTTGGCTCGCTCTGTCTGACCAGAATTCAATCCGTAATAACCGCATGGACTTCCCCATTGGATGTAAGCAGGTTTGATGGAGGCGTAAAGACGAGCTGAGTCCACAACCTGTCTGGCTGGGACCCAACAGATCTCAGCCACTTTTTCAGGTGGGTACTCTTGGACTCGTTTTTTCAACTCCTCAAAACCATGAACCCATTTACTGACAAATTCCATATTGTAAAGGCCTTCATTGATGATGACGTTAAGCCACCCCAGGGCTAAAGCCGTGTCGGTACCCGGTCGGATCTGGATCCACATATCGGCTCCCTCACACTCGTCAATCCAACGAGGGTCTATCACAATCCGGTGGGGGATCCGGTTGCCATAATTCCACTTAATAGCGTTGGTGACAGAGGGGCGGTTCGCCCATAAGACAAGAAGATTCGTGTTTTTGTTATCAGGGGGACCATAATGAGCAATGCCACCGTAAGTTATGATATTGATCCAAGCCTCTAAGCCTCCGCAGATCCTGGCATCAAGAGAGTCGGTATTGGGAGATCCCCAGAGATTCATAAACCTTGCTACATCCCATTGCTCATTGTAAAAGCCATAAATGGCAGCCATAGCCTCAGCACCATACCTCTTCTTTATACTGAGCATCTTCTCTGCAATTTCATCTAATGCTTGATCCCACGAGATTGTCTCCCACTTGTTGGACCCCCGTTCCCCAATCCTTTTCAAAGGGTAATTCAACCGATCTTTATGGTAGACTTGCTCAATGGTTCCTCTCATTTTTGGGCACTGTTCAATCTCAAACCAAGGTGTAAAGGGGGAACCATGAAGGCTCTCGACACTTTTTAATCGCCCATCCTCCAAAATACATTTCACATGGCACTGGTCGTGGTCACAACTCTTGCAGAGACCTATTTTTACTTCATACTCTTCTGTCTTTTCCATAACTTTCTTTCCTTCATATTTCTATATTGTTTAAGCACTAAGCTCCTTCATCCTTTTGGAATTGATCCGGTAAGGACCTTCACTCGTCAGGATAGGCAGAGAATTGACACCATCCGGTTCCAAGGCACAAAGAAGAGGTTCTTTTTTGCGTTCCCCGGCTTCGGTGTAACTGATCTCTAACCGAGAAATGAAAAGACTTGGCTCTCTAGGCAGGAGACTTTGTTCAAACAAAACGGTTTCTGTCTCGGGAAGATGTCGCACGTCTAATCCCGCTATATTCTTCATCCCCGTTCATTGGAACCGATCACCCATATCTTCCCTCATGGTTGAGGGTTCAGCCGAAACTCCAAGCCTATCTTCATTTTGTTCACAAAATAATAAAACTCTCCTTTCTTGTTGACAGTGATATTTAGGTCATGGGATTCGCCTATATTGAGAAGAAAAAATAAGATTAGAAAGTCCCTATACCTCTTTGCTCCTGAGCAATCTCAAAAAAATGTTTCTTCATCGCGTGGTTCTTTCATCTATAGAAATGTTTAATCTAACTTTATTGATGTCTGGAATAGACTTGATATAACTTGCCTACACTTGTTCATATTGTGTTCCAAGCAAAGCCGGGAAGCTGCTTCTGCATCACACTGACAAATCGCAGTAACAATCTGACGGTGATCCAGTAAAGACTGTGCCCAATCTGTCTTGGAAGACAGACCCATCGATTGAAAAACCCTAGTTGGATTTCGAGCGTTTTGATATATGGTTACGAGCCTTTGGTTTTCCACCATTTTCACCAGTGTATAGTGGAAGTCGAGGTTAGCCTGAATAACCAATTTCAGGTTTGCCTTCTCGATCTGTACGGCCATATATGAATTGATCTTCTCCAAGGAAGATAGATTTGTCTTCTCATTTACAATCAGTTGCACGGCTGCAAAACCCTCAATCATTCCAAGAATCTGATATAGTTCCTCTGCGTCCTTTTGAGTGATCTGGGAGACAAAGGCACCCCGGCGAGGGATAAGTTCGACGAGCCCCTCGATCTCAAGGATATGTAAAGCCTGGCGGATGGGGGTACGGCTGACATTCAGTGTTGAGGATAGTTCTTCCTCATTGAGTTTTCCTCCAAGCGGTATCTTTCCAGTTACGATCCCATTTCGGAGAAGATCGGCTATCCGATTTTCGAGGAGTTTCGGGTCTGGGATATCGATCTTTAGATTCAATCTATTTCTATTGGGTTTATCTGCCATACTATGATCTTTGTAAAATGTTTATAAAAACCTTCGTTAAATACTCTTCCGTTTACGGAGGAGATGAAAACGACATTTGTCACTGTTGGATGAAACATCCAGCAGAGACAAACCTTTTTTAGCCTTTACCGAATACCGTTGAAGTTATGCCTTAAAAAATCCATATTTTTTTCTACACCTCCGAGATACTCCCCAGCAAAGATTATAAATCTTAAAGGAGTAAGCTACCGAATAATGTGCAATGAGTTTCCAGAATTGAGACCAGACCTTTGGGGTGGTGAACTCTGAAATGATGGATATTTTATTCGAATGGTAAGCGACAAATTTACCACCGACGTAATAAAAACATATGTATAGTACCATGATCACGAAATGAAGCAACTCAATCTGTTTGAAAGTAATTGAACGCTCCGCCCTTCAGGGCCGAGTTCTTTGTTTTTTTTATTATTTCCCCCCTCTTCTTTCGTAAAAAGTTGAAATAAAATTTATTAAGCAAAAATGGTAAATAAAGCATTACAAATCTTCTGAAAGCCTTTCTGGGTATAATTAAGATAATTCCTAATTTAAATTACCCCGTAATATTAGTAAGTTAGAGAATCCTAAAAAGTCCTTTCACGTTTTTTACGAAAGAAGCTTATTTTTGTTATTGACTTTTTTATTTTCTTCGTTTATTGTTTTTTTAATTTTATTTATAATTTATTGTCTATTGTTTATTTTATCTTATGTCAAGGAACAAATTGATGTCAAGGAAAAAATTTTAATTTTTTGGGTAAAATTATAGTTTCCTAGCAATAGGTAAAAAGATCTTAATAATAAAGAAAGGAGCCTAATGATGATCATCCGAGACAAAAAGGTAAAGGTAGCAGCCATACAAGACATGCCTGTCCTTCCCATGAATAAGAAGGCAACTGTTGAGAAGGCCTGTAATCTCATTGAAGAGGCTGGTCGCGAAGATGCAGAGTTGGTTGTTTTCCCCGAGGGATTCATCCCCATGTTTCCTAATTGGTCTATGGATATGCAGAATGAGAGTGAGTGGTCGGATCTTCTCACTGACATGATCCTCAACTCCATTGAGATCCCGGGAGAGGAGACCAAGGTTTTAGGGCAGGCAGCAAAAAAGGCTGGGGCTTACGTGTGTATGGGATGCAACGAGGTGGTTGACAACTACCCGGGGGTTCTCTATAACTCCTTGGTCTTCTTAGGGCCGGATGGAAATGTGATTAGCCACCACCGGAAGCTCACACCCTCCCACAGGGAACGTGTTCTTCATGCACGGGGAAATGCGGAAGACATCTTTCATGTGGTGGAGACACGGATCGGAAGAATCGGAGGGCTCATTTGCTTTGAGCACCTCCAACCTTTATTTAAATACATCATGATGACCCAAGGCGAACAAATACATTGTGCCTGCTGGGCTGGATGGCCTGGGTTCCCTCCTCCTGGGCGTTCCAATTTCCCCATCGATGATTTCATGAGCCGAGCCTACGCCATCGAAGCGGCCTGCTTCGTCGTCCTTTCAGCTCCCTGGCTTCCACCCGAACTTCGAGTGAAATATGACAAAGAGGGCCATGGGGGCATGCGAAATGCCCATTGGGGATTTGTCGGTGGAAGTGGAGTCATTAATCCCCTTGGTCAGTACATTGCCGGCCCACTCCTGGATAGCGATGGTATTGTGTATGCCGAGATCGAGCTCAAGGATATTACCAAAAGGAAGTGCTACATTGACCCGGTAGGGAAAGATTCTCGGTGGGATGTAATGCGATTGGATGTGGGAGAAGGACACTTCGCACCTTATGTTACTGGTTTCCCAACAGTCAAAACAGAGAGTGAACAGGCAGTTCGGTATTCAGAGAAAGACTATTCGGATAAGGAATTGGTGAGTGACCTGAAAGCCCAGGTGGAAAAGCTTACTAAGGAGATCACAAAACTCAAAACGAAAAAGTAGACGAGACTCGGCTCACCAGGCTTTCGATCGCTTTATTATTTGAAATTCGGAGGAGTTATGCGAGTAGCATTAATCGGTTGGGGTGCCATTGGAAGAGTGATTGCAAAAGCCATTCTGGCTGATGAGATCGTGGGGGTTCAACTTGTCGCTGGAGCTGAAATTCTCTCTTCAGAAGAAGCTCAAAGTATGGCGGCTATGGGACGCTTTCCCCTGGTGAAAAAGCCCGAAATGGTTCTGGAGTTTTCACCGGACCTTGTTATTGAGGCCGCAGAGCAAGAGGTCGTCCGAAGGTACGCGCCTCTGTTCCTTAAGGCTAAGAAGGATTTGATGATAATGAGCGTAGGGGCTTTAGCAGATGCACGTTTCCTCCATGAACTTCTCAATCTGGCCCAAACCCAAGGGGTCAGGATCATCGTTCCCTCGGGTGCCATCGGGGGGTTGGATGCCATCAAATCTGCTAACATCGCCAAGCTGACCGAGGTGACCATTAGGAACATCAAGCCCCCCGAGGCCCTTGAGGGCGCTCCTTTCATTGTAAGGAAAAAGATCGACTTGAAGTCTATTACCTGCCGAACTCAGATCTATGAAGGTTTTGCTGATGAGGCGGCCCGAGAGTTTCCGAAGAATGTGAATGTTGCCGTAGCGTTGAGCCTGGCTGGCATTGGGCCCGAGAAGACCCGGGTCATCGTCATCGTTGACCCTGCAGAAACCCGGAACATCCATGAGATCATGGCAAAAGGGGATTTCGGCGAGGCCATCTTTACGGTCTCTGGACTACCCTTGCCTGACAACCCAAAGACCAGTTATTTGGCTGGTCTGAGCGCCATTGCAACGCTGCGGAATCTTATGAGTCCCTTTCAGGTGGGAACCTAAGCTGTTTGTTTCATTAGGTCCGATGTTTGGGTTAATAAATACGGCGGAGTATCGAGTCGAGATTTCTGATCAGAGGAAAGTAAAGAGGATTTTCTTCCAGATCTTGTTTCCGGGGCCTTTACTTTTCAGATGTATCAGGGACTCCTTGGAAGGGAATACAGATCTTATAGCAAATGACGCAGCGATTTCTATGCTACGTGGGTAGTATAGCACGCATGATAAAAAGGTAATCCACAAGAACGACTAACCACTAGTAGGAGGAAGACATGGCAGACAAGGAGGCAGACCTGGCTGGGCCAGGCATCGGCAACTATGACGAGTTGGAGAAGATCCTACCCCAAGACTATAGCTCTCTGCTAAACCCGAGGGAAACGCAGGATGCTGTTACAGCAGTGAAAAACTATATTGAGGAGAATCTGTGCAAGGAGCTCAATCTGATGCGGGTTGAGGTTCCCCTGATCCTAGACGTTGAGAGCGGCGTGAACGATAATCTGGACCGTGATGGCTCACGTACCCCAATACAGTTCCATATCTCAAACGACTATGACAAGCACCCAATCGATGCCCAGATAGTGCAGGCCGCAACCAAGTGGAAGCGTGTCGCTCTGAAGCAGTTCGACATGGGGGTGGGGGAAGGCTTGTACACAGACATGCGCGCTGTGCGCAAGGACTATTTCCTCGATCACGATCATAGCGCCTATGTAGACCAGTGGGACTGGGAGGTGGTGATAACGGAGAAACAGCGCAACCTACGGTATCTGAAGGAGGTGGTAGAGAGGATTTGGAAGGTCATCAAGGGCGCCGAGACCCATGTCCAGGAGCTCTTCCCCCAGCTGAAGACGGACAAGTACCCTGACCTGCCCGAGAAACTTACCTTCCTCCATGCTGAAGACATCCTTGACAAGTATCCCGACCTGCCGCGTAAGCAGCGCGAGACGGCGATCCTGCAAGAGTATCCCGCGGTCTTCATCTATGGAATCGGCTGGACGCTCAAGGATGGCTACCCGCACGAAATGAGGGCGGCGGACTACGACGACTGGGTCACCGAGACAGTTTCCGAGGATGGCAGACCTATGCATGGTCTTAATGGTGATATTCTCGTCTGGAACGCGGTGACGAAGCGTCGCCACGAGCTGACATCCATGGGTATCCGCGTTACCGCGGAGACGCTCAAGAAGCAGCTGGAGATTACGGGCCAACTTGATCTCCTCAAGATGCCGTACCACCAGGCGATCATAAACAACGAGATCCCGCTCAGCATTGGTGGCGGCATTGGGCAATCTCGCACTTATATGTCTCTGCTCAGGAAGGCACATCTTGGAGAGGTCAGTGTCACCGTATGGCCAAAGATTCTCAAGGATATGTGCAAAAAGAAGAACATCCATGTCCTGGAGTGAGCAGAGGATACATCAATAATACACTTCCCATACCGTACGCTAGATAAGCGGAACACCTGACTTGTGAGAAATGATGAAAAGTCAGAGTAGATGAGATAAGAGTGCCAAAGTAGGGAAAATATTTGATCAAAGATATATTTGGTTAGAGGCCATTCATTATTTCTCACAACCAAGGGGGCGAAGCCGCCAAGTGGCTTCCGTGCCCGAACAATTTAATATTCAGAAAAACGAGTTACCATCTTTTTTATTGAAATTTTAGAGTGTCAAAACTAAAATAGTTGAGCCTTATTAGGCAATTGGAGTGAACCCGATTGACTGTACAAAATGTGATAGAGTATTAGACAGGATCATCACCCCCTAGGGGGAGAAAGGATCGTGTCATGAAATACAGAAGGTTCAACCCAGAGTTTAAAAGATCACTCATTGAACAGTTGCTCAGTGAAACAGCGACCCCCACGGAACTCTGAGGTTATTGTAAGGTAGGTAACAAGATTAAGGAACTAACATAGGCAGGAGAATTCGGTTGATCGACTTTTTTGGAGCCAATGATTTGGTGAACCAAAGCCGATCATGCTTACTTAAATTGGCTAATAGAACAGAAACCCTCCTTTGCAGGGATTTAAGCACCAACTCGCGAAGCCTTGTGTAAGGCGAAAACTTACGGATCTCTATTTCCAAAACCGAGAGGAGGCTCAAGTCATTTATTTTTGGCAAATCGCCTCAAATTATTAACCTGAGATTTAAAGGAGGTAGAAATGGTAGAGAAAGCCATCGTAACAGCGAAATACGGAAAGTACATGAAAGAAGACCTGATGGAGATGGATCCCGTGGCCCTTGGGGCTTTACTACGTGAACGAACTCATCACATGATTGAGGTCCCTCTCTATTCAACTCTTTTGAAAGAAAGCGGCAAACCGAAAAGTAATTTCGGAATACAAGCCCAAAATGTCTTTGAAGTTTGGCGGGAAAGGGGATTCCCTGAAGATACTCCAGACCTCAAGTGGGTCAAGAAATACCTTGGCATCGCCGAGAAAATTCGATCCGGCGAAAAGGTTGAGCTAGAGAAGCCCATTCCGAAGCCCTTTACAGAGGAAGAGATGAAGGTTGTACATAGGTTAATTTATGACCGATGTTCAATTCGCAACTGGATTGATAAAGAAGTTCCCGACGATATGATTAACAAGATTTTGGAGGCAGGGCGCGTAGCGCCGATTGGTTGTAACCTCGATGAAATTCGTTTCATCGTTCTTAAACCCCCTGAAGAGACAAAAATGATATGGAGTGACATTTCAACCGAAAATGCAGTCATAATAGTTGTGTGCCATGATAAAAGGGCCATACAGGTGGTCGGCCAAGATCGTTCAGTGCCCCACAATGCGGGTTTCGATGCAGCTGCTGCAGCCGATCATATGCTTCTGATGGCTCACGCCCTAGGACTGGGCGGTGTTTGGCTATCTTCAATTAAGAACACCGATGGATCAAAGAATACGGCTAACGATTTTAAAGAACTTTACGACCTTCCTGATTACATTGAGGTGCATCTACACATAGCGGTGGGTTGGGCTGCAATGGGAACAATCAAATCTGCCAGGATTCCACTTGAGGATACGATAATTCGGAGAGATACTTAATTTAAACGGAGGCACCTTAGTAATGGACAAGAATGAAGAGCGTATATTAATCGAAGAGGCGAAGAAGGAAGTTGCCAGCGTCTGTAGAAGACTGGGGCTCTTGCACCTCGCCTTTGCGGAGATTTTGGTAGATGAGTTAGGCAAAGATAAAGGGGGAAGCTTGATTACCAAAGCTATTGCAAACTATGGAAAAAAAATTGGTGAGAAAAAAAGAGAAACTGCAATAAGCATGGGTCTGGAGCTTACTCCTGAAAACTTCAGAAAGGTCCGAGACCTCCCAAAATTTGGTATGCATGAGGGTATCGAAGAAATAGTGGTCGAGGGCGAGCGAAGAATAAGGGCGTACAGATGCGCCATGGCAAAGGTATGGCACGAATATAATAAGGATAATCTGGGGCGCTTCTATTGCTATGTTGATCCTGTCAACTCGATGGCCTTCAATTCCGAGTTTATTATGATACACACAAAAACAGTGCCAGACGGTGATGAGTTCTGTGAATTTGTGATACGAGCTACAACAGAAAAGGAACGGGAAGGTTTTCGCACTGACAACATCGACTGGGCGGAGGCAGACAACCCTTTGTCTAAGTAGTGTTGCCGTAACTACCCGAGTTGCAAAATATACCGGCATACTCTTATTGTCACAATAAGGTGCAAATGTTTAGCGAAGTGCCTTAGGCTGGCCAATAGTGCTATTAATCGTTAATCCAGCCTGGGGGTCAGCAATCAATAAAATGAGGCAGGAATTTGTAAATGAAAAAGGGGAGATCCTGTATTTGGAAGCCTCCCCTCTTTTGATTCAAGAAATGTTGAATGGGTTATTTGGTTAACAGATGGCTGAATATGTTCCCCTCTATCTGGGTGCAGATAGGGTGCATTTTCCTATCACAATTCAGTAGAATTTAGCACAATTCATCAAGCTAACCCCTTGAAATCCTTAACAGACGTGGATTTGGATATATCTGGCAGTCATGAGGTCAGGGGTTCGATCCCCCTCAGCTCCACCATTTACCCAATCAGAAAGAAGGCCTCGGCCTTCGTCCTTCCTCCTTCTTTGTCAGACATACTCCTCCCCCTTCATGCTTTCTACGTAATGCTGGGCAGAAAAGGCAGCTGTAGCACCATCTCCACAGGCAGTCACAATCTGCCTCAGGTTCTTTTTGCGACAATCACCACAGGCAAAGACCCCTTCCCTCGATGTGTCCATCTCTTTATCTGCTATAATATAGCCATCTTCACTTCTTTTAACTGTGTTACCAAGAAAGGAAAGACCTGGGATCCAGCCAACAAATACAAAGACCCCATTTACCTCCAGATCCTTCCTTTCCCCTGTATTGAGATTTCGTATCTTCACCCCATCGACCATCATCTGACCAAAAATTTCATCCACAACTGAATCAAAGACAAATTCTATCTTGTTATTGTTAAAGGCCCTTTCCTGAAGGATCTTTGTTCCCCGTAGTCTATCTCTTCTGTGAATAACATAAATCTTCTTTGCAAACCTGGTTAAGAATAGAGCCTCTTCAAGTGCCACATCGCCACCACCTACTGCCGCAATAGCAAGGTCCTTAAAAAAGGCACCATCACAGGTAGCACAATAGGAAACACCTTTACCAGTATACTCTTTTTCACCTGGTACACCGAGTTTTTTCTGTTCATGACCCGCAGCAATGATAAGGGATAGGCATTGGTAAGGTTCAGGTTCGTCATTTACAAAAACCTTCTTGATAGTACTCTCCCCGCTACATTCAACCCTAGTCACCTCACCGAAAACTATCCTCATACCAAAAGATCTGGCTTGTTCTTCCATAGTATGAACAAGCTCTGGACCAGAAATTCCTTCAACAAAACCCGGATAATTCTCTATCCTGTCTGTAATGGAAGCCTGGCCACCGATACCTAATTTCTCAATCAATACAGTAGAAAGCCTTGCCCTGGCTGTATACATGCCAGCTGTAAGACCTGCCGGCCCACCACCTATGATGATAACGTCATAAACATCTTCCTTGCTTAATGAATCCTGATCCATAGCTTACATCCTTATTTGAAAACACCAAATTATAGGTTAAAAGTGCCCAAAGTTAAGGAAGTGAATCATCCTAACTCTCAATTCTGGTTGAAGCTAAGCAACGCATTTACTTTAGGTACTTTAGCTCACTTATAACTTTCTACATATTACCGTTACCAAGCCATTTTCTTCGCCTGCTATTAAGACAAAATCAAATAGATCCCTCTGTAAACAAAAGAGGGGATCTTCTCTCGGAAGATAGATCTTATCCCCTCTTATGAACTTCTGGGCAACCTCATCAAATATAATATTCTTTAAGGTCTCAAGATGATTGTATTGGCTTCCTGTGAGAAGATGCTCTAAGTAGTCAGCACATCCTTCATCCTCCGGTGCCCTGGCAATAGCCCGAGACCCCATGGCTACCATCGTTACAACCTCAGGAAGAGGATTTTGAGAAAGTATATATCTGGAGATAGCCTTAGCCATTACATAACTACCGAGAATAACTACCTCAGCCTGGCCAACTGCGCTTAGCACACCTTTAACCCCAGATGTGGTCCTTTGAACCACTATCTTGCCCTCAAGAAAATCCTTGGGTTTCTTAATGAGTTCTGATGGAGAATTTCCGAGATCAAAACCAGGAATCAGTTGCTCGTCAACCTCGCCTGCCAAGACTATATCATCATGATTTGATTTAAGAGAAAGGGCCTCATCTGGATTGTACACAAAGATTACCTTTTGGGCTCCAAGATGAAAAAATAGGGGAGTTGATGTAAATGCCCTAAAGACATCAATAACAATTGCCACCCCTTGAGACCTCTTGGCACCCTCAGCCAGACTTTCTCTAATTATCTTCATCGCTATTATCCAAAGATGGTTGTGAGTGTCTAAAGTGAGCTAAAGTGCCTGCCCGCTCGCCAAGCCCGCCTGCCACTGCCCCGCCCGCCTCGCAAGCGAGAGCGTTGCGGGCAGGGAGGCACGAGCAGGCAGGGCCTTGCGAGGCAGATGGGCCTGAAGTTAGTCAAAGAAAATCACCCTGACTTTGGTCCATTTTTGATTTTGGCTGGAGCGAGCAAGTCGTTAGCTTTAGGCACTTCCAACAGGTGGAGAAGTTAGCCGAGCCTCTTTAAATCATCTACAAGGCCCTGAACTGCCTTGGCTGACCTCTGAAGGGCCTCATTCTCTTGTTCTGTAAGCTTTATTTCTAGTATCTCCTCAATCCCAGCTGAACCGAGTTTTACCGGTACACCGATAAATAGGTTATTTATCCCATATTCACCTTGCAGGTAGGCAACACAGGGAAGGATCTTCTTTTTGTCCTTCAAAATCGCCTCAGCCATTTCCATAGCCGCAGATGCAGGGGCATAATAGGCGCTCCCTGTTTTTAGCAAGCTTACAATCTCACCTCCCCCTTTTCTGGTTCTTTCAACAATAGCCTCAATTCTTTCAGCTGACATGAGCTCAGTTATAGGTATGCCTGCTACAGTGGAATACCTGGGAAGAGGGACCATGGTATCGCCATGGGCACCGAGCACAAAGGCATGGGTATTCTCAACAGAAACATTGAGTTCCATTGCAATAAATGCCCTGAACCTGGCAGAGTCGAGAACTCCTGCCATACCAATAACCTTCTTTTTATCGAAACCGCTTGTCTCGAAAGCAACATGGCACATGGCATCTAAGGGATTGCTTACAATAATTAAAATAGAATCAGGTGCAACAGTTGAAATCTCCTTAACAACTGATCCCACAATACCTGCATTGGTTGTGAGAAGGTCATCCCTGCTCATTCCTGGCTTTCTGGGAATGCCTGCTGTTACAATGACTATGTCTGACTCTTTTGCATGAGAGTAGTCATTGGTTACTCCAGTAATCCTTGAATCATGGGATTCTATAGGCGCGGCCTCAGCAAGATCGAGTGCCTTTCCAGCCGGCACCCCTTCAAGGATATCTATCAATACAACATCTGCCAATTCTTTTTCGGCTACCCTCATGGCAGTAGTTGCACCTACGTTTCCGGACCCAATAACAGTTACTTTCTTTCTCATCTCTTAACTCCTTTCATAATTAAACGTTTCGTAATTCTTACAACTTATTGAAGTTAAAGGATTTTTTGTAGCTTTGACCTTTCACCTCCCTTTGTTAGCCTATCTATCTTTCATTTAGTTGTCAAGAAGCATAATTAACATGCGATGGCTTTCCCATTGACACAGAATTGCCTCTATCCTATACTGCCTTCATCTATAAGGGAAGCAAACCCATGCTGTAGCTTTTCAGAATAAATGAATGAAAAGGGAGGG
>SDBU01004397.1_pt1 | contig 17288 bp, 11 predicted proteins | sample 2277071 | NCBI WGS metagenome assembly SDBU01 (sample SAMN10397929, study PRJNA504765) | marine sediment metagenome | isolation source: marine sediment core GS08_GC12, 126 cmbsf | place: Arctic Ocean: Gakkel Ridge, Loki's castle | collected 2008 | reverse complement strand
TGCCACGAGACGCGCCTGCTCGACGGCAAGGTGACTTTCAAGGGGAAATACGCGTTCGATCACACGCCACACCTCGACCCGGTTCAACTGCGCCGCGGCAAGCAGTTGCGCTGCACGAGCTGCCATTCGCAGATCGTTCAGGGCCTGCACGTCACCGTGACCGAAAGCGTCTGCTTCACCTGTCACTTCAAGGATGAGAAGCACGACGGGATCCTGTCGCCCATCGCCGGATGCACGAAGTGCCACGAGGTGCCGGTCGGAGAGATCCAGACCACCCTCGGCGGCACCTTCGACCACAAGCGCATGAAGAACGTCGCTTGCGCCAAGTGCCATTTCGACACGGTCCAGGGCAACGGCGACGTCCCCCGCCAGGTATGCCTCACCTGCCACGGCGAACCGGAGAAGCTGGCGCGGTACGAAGACCACGATTACCTGCATGAATGGCACGTGACGAAGCGTAAGGTCGAGTGCTTCCGCTGCCACAGCGAGATTCGCCACGGGCTGCACCCGGCGAAGGTCGACGTGGGCGGCACCTGTGCCACCTGCCACGCTTCCGGACACGTGTCGGCCGAACAGCTCTACGCCGGCACCGGCGGCATCGGCGTGGAGGGCTCGGTCCACGAGCACTACAAGACCAATGTCGACTGCGTGGCCTGTCACGACACCCCCCCCTCGGCCGACGTCCTCGGCAAGGGACCGGCCGCCCACAGGGCCACCGAACAGGCCTGTATCGCCTGCCACGGCAAGGTCCCCCAGGGAAAGCCGGGGCGTCTGGCGAGGTTGCAGTCCGGACTGGACGAGCAACTTGGCGAGGTCAAGGCCGCCTTGACCAAGGCCGAAGCGGCCTACGCCGCGCTATCCGAGGACAACGACAGCAGGGCCGATATCGAAGCCCTGTTGGCCAACGCCCGGCATAACTACCAATTCGTCCGTGACGCCAAAGGCGTGCATAATCCCCTGTACGCCGAAGACCTCCTGTACAAGGCCCAGGACGATGCCGAAGAGGCCCTGAAAAACGCAACGCGGGCGAAACAAGCCGAGGGAACCGCGAGCGAGTAAACGACACGTTGCCACCGTTGTGGTGTTTTGCTCCATTCTGCAACCACGACTCCGCCGCGGCCGGCCGTACCACTAACGTTCAAGATGTCGAATTTGTTTTGCACTTTCGTGCGTCATCTGCTGAGACTTCTGTCCTTCTCTTTCTCTGTGTGCTCTGTGCCCTCTGTGGTGCATTCGCTGTCAACGCCAACGCGGAGCAAGCTCCGCCGCTAAACGCTGATGTCGGTTCTCTTGTTCTGCCGTGGCTTTATCTGCGTGCTCTGTGCCCTGTGTGGTGTATTCGCTGTTGACTCCAACGCGGAGCAAGCTCCGCCGCTAAACGCTGATGTCGGTTCTCTTGTTCTGCCGTGGCTTTATCTGCGTTCATCTGCGTTCATCTGTGGCCGATTCTCTTTGGTTGCGGCCGGTGGCCGCGCTAGGGCCTCAGCGACCTCCGCCACGCTGGAGCGTGTCACTGCCGCCCTTCTCGGTTTAGAGAAACGGCGCTTCCTCACCTCTTGCATGGGAGAATTCCTGTCGATCGACTTTGCGTCGTTGCTCACGGAACCATTTCCACTGCAGGGTCTTATGCGTTCCAGCCCCGCTGGCACGGGCCTTGCTAACAAGGAATGCGGACGGCCGATGTGTACCCATTTGTAGGGTACACGGTTCTGTTATTTGGAGACAACTGATGCACAGAAGGCGATGGATTGTACTGACGGTTGTGCTGAGCGCCGGCGCGTTCGTCGGCAGCGCGTTCATCACGAACACCGCCGGCCTGGCCGCTCCGACGTCCGGGGCCCCTGCCGACGCGACGTACGTCGGCACCAAGAAGTGTCGTTCGTGTCACTCCAGCGAATACAAGGTGTGGCGCAAGACGAAGCACGGCACCAATTTCGATATCCTCCACGGCGATGAGAAGAAGAACGCCGAGTGTCTGAAATGCCATACCACCGGCTTCGGCAAGCCCGGCGGATTCGTCAGCGAGGACGCCAGCGCGGGCCTTGAGAGCACCGGCTGCGAGTCCTGCCACGGCCCCGGCAGCGCTCACGTGACCGCCGCCAAGGATGCGCCGGAGGAGGGCGCTTGGGAGAAGAAGATCAGCAAGACCCCGCAGAACACCTGCATCGATTGCCACAACCCGCACGTGAACCGCAAGGAAAACGCGGCGAAGCTGCGAGGAACCTAGCGAGACGTACCCGACGCCAAGCACTCTGTCGGCGCGACGGCCACCGTGGGGGAGGCTGCCGCGCCGGCTTGAATTACGGGGACAGATACCTATTTATTACGGGGACAGATACCTTAATTCCCAGAAGAATTAAGGTATCTGTCCCCGTAATAAGATATCTGTCCCCGTAATTAGAACTCCTGCGGCAGGGCTTGGAGGTCGCTGCAGGTGAAGACGGGGCCGTCTTTGCAGACGTATTGGTTACCGACGTTGCAGCGGCCGCACTTGCCGACCCCGCATTTCATGCGGTTCTCGAGGGTCGTGTAGACCGACTCCATCGAGAAACCCAGTTTGGTCAGGGAGGCCAGCACGAACTTGATCATGATCGGCGGCCCGCAGGTGACGACAATCGTGTTGTCGCCGGCGGGGTCCATCGCTTCCAGCACCGTGGGCACAAAGCCGACCTTGCCCTGCCATTCGGGCGTTTCCCCGCCGGGGTCGACGGTGTACAGCGTCTCCACGTCGGCGGTCTCCCGCCAGAGGTTCAGCTCTTCCTTGTACACCAGGTCGTCGACCGTTCGCGCCCCGTAGACGATGGTGACCTTCTTGAAGCGGTCGCGCAGATCCAGGCAGTTCCAGATCACCGATCGCACCGGCGCCAACCCGATGCCGCCGGCGACGAACAGCAGGTTCTTCCCCTCCATCCGGTCGATCGGGAACCAGTTGCCGTACGGGCCGCGGAAGCCGATGACGTCGCCCACGTTGCACTGGTGCAGCTCGGCGGTGACCTTGCCCGCCTGCTTGACGCTGCACTCGATGTAGCCCTTGCGAGTGGGCGACGAGGCCATGCAGAAAGTCGCTTCGCCGGCCCCGAACACCGAGTACAGCCCGAACTGGCCGGCGCGGAACTCGAACCGCTCGCCCTGGGAGGCGTCGCAGAACTCCAGCCGGAACGTCTTGACGTCGGAGGTCTCCCGGGTAATCGCGGCAATGCGCATCTTCATCGCGCTGTAGTCGATGGGAATCAACGTGTTGGCTGTTGCGCTTTGTTCGGCCACCGGCGTCATCCGTCCTTTCTATTTCGCTTCGATCGCCGCCAGCGTGGCCAGCAGGTTCTGGCCGACGCCGCAGACCCGAATGCACCGCCCGCAACCCACGCACGCGGTCCGCCCGAACCGCTCCGGGAAGTACTTGAACTTGTGCATCACCCGCTGGCGATGCCTCGCCTCCTGCACCGGCCGGGGGTTGTGCCCGGAGGCGTGCAGGGTGAACTGCGCGTGCGAGCAGCAGTCCCAATTCCGGCGGCGGCGCCCCCCGTTCCACCGGCCTTCATCGACGATATCGAAACAATGGCAGCTTGGGCACAGGAACGTGCACGCCCCGCAGCCGAGGCAGCGAAGCGAGTCCTCCCGCCAGAAGTCGTTTTCGAAGTTCTCATCGAGCCACTGCTTGATCTTCTCGACGTGGAAGCGGCCCGGCACGTCCGGCGGCGCGGGCGGGGAGGTGCCCTCGGGCGCCGGCCGAACCAGGTCGCCAAGCCGCTCGATGAACTTCTCGCCCTTGTCGGTGAACACCTCCAGCAGGGCACCGTCGCCGCCGCCGCTGAAGACCAGCACGTCGCTTTGGATGTGGTCGTGCGGGGACCCGCCCACCGAGGTGCAGAAGCATTCCGCGGCGGCGGCGGAGCAGGCGAAGCCGACCATGGTGGCTCGTTCCCGCCGGGCGCGGTAGCGGACGTCGTCGTAGTCCCACTGGAACACCCTGTCGATCGCGTCCAGCCCCGACGCGTCGCAGGGGCGGTACCCCATCACCACCACGTCGTCCGCCGGCGGCAGCGGTTCGGTACGGACGTCGACGTCGCCGTCGTCGGTCCGCTGGTAGCTCAGCAGGACCTCGGTGATCGGCAGGAACAGGCCCTTCAGCGGCCGCTTGACGTTGTCGAATTCGCCGACGGCCTCTTCGCCCGACTTGACGGCCGCCAGGTTCACCACGTTCGGCTCGGTCTCCGTGGGAGCGATGACTTCCACCCCGGCCGCGAGCAAGGCGTCCACCGCCTTGGCGAGCCAGTCTGCCGGCGCCTGATACAGTTTCTGATCGGCCACGTTACGCTACCTCAAAGGATTCCCGCGTCGGAGTCGTCCACCGAGAAGGTGCTGAACGGCCCCACCTCTTCCGGCGACAGCCCCGAGCGAAAACCGAACCATTCCTCGGCCAGGTTGGCCATCTTCTGATTGATCGCGCCCAGAGGAATATCCACCGGACACACCCGCTCGCACTCGTTGCAGCCCACGCACCGTCCCATCAGGTGCATCGCACGCGCCATGTGCCAGGCGATGTTCCCCCGCAGGTGCGCGCTGGTCTCGATCCACTGCGGCACGCTCTTATCCATGATGCATCGCTTGCAGTAGCACAGCGGGCACACCTGCCTGCAGGCGTAGCACCGAATGCACTTGCCCAGTTGCTTCGTCCAGTACGCCCACCGCTCGTCGAGCGACTTAGCGTCGATCTCGCCCGCGGCGGCGTACCTGTCGGCGGCCTGGACCTCCGGCTGCTCGACGGCGTCGCCGAGAACCGTGTCGCACCCCTGCGGGTCCCGGCAGTCGCAGACGCCGCACTTGGGCTGTTGCGGGTCGCCCACGCCGTCACACCGCACGCCGATCAGGACCACGTCTTCGCGCTTGATGACCTTCTCGCGCAACAGCACGTTGACCGCGCGCAGGTCGCAGCCCTTCACCACAACGGCTATTCGGCCCATTTGGCGGATCGGCTCCTTCGGCAGGTACACCGCCAGGTTGGACAGGCAGCGGTCGTCGAAGATCAGGCGATCGGCCTCCTCCGCCGTCCGGATGAACATCGGCATGGTCGTCGACTCGCCGTTCCGGCAGCCGTACCCGATGACGACGCCGACGGTGCCCTCGCTCAGCAGCTCCGCCGCCGCCTTGCGGATCGCTTCGGTGGTCGCAGCGTTCGCACTCATCGGCCGACCTCTTCCATCACACGCTCATCAAAGGCGTCGAACGGCCCCAACTCGCGGGCCTCGGCCGTGATCTCCTTCACCAGGGTGGACCACTTGGCCCCCTCGGCGGCGGAGACCCAGGAGAGCTTGAACCGCCGGGGATCGATCCCCATGAACGTCATCAACTCCCGCACCGCCTTCAGTTTCCTGCGGGCATGGTAGTTGCCGGTGCTGTAGTGGCAGTCGCCCGGGTGGCATCCCGACACGAGCACCATGTCGGCGCCGCGCTCGAAGCTCTTCAGCACGAACATCGGGTCCACCCGCCCCGAGCACGGCAGGCGAATGATCTTGATCGCCGCCGGGTAGCTCAGGCGGCTCATGCCCGCCAGGTCGGCCCCCGCGTAGGAACACCAGTTGCACAGGAAGGCCACGATGCGTGGCTGCCATTCGCCGGCGTCGGAAGGCTTGTGTTTGTCGTCGCTCATGTCGTCTCACCGACTGATTGCGTTGATTTCGGCATACAGTTGATCGTCCCGGTAGCCCTGGACCTCGATGCTCTTGGAGCGGCACGTTACCGAACAGGCGCCGCAGCCCTGGCACAGGCCCTCGTTGATGGTCGCGACCACGGCGGTCACTGTATTGTCGTGGCCACGCAGTTCCTTCGGGCCGATGGCCCCGTAGGCGCACACCGGCTCGCACTCGAAACACCCGTTGCAGCTCGCCTCGTCGATCACGCCGATGGTCGGCTCGCGCAGCAGGCTCGTATGGCAGACCAACCCCAGCGCCTTGCTCGCCGCCGCGCTCGCCTGGGCGACGCTCTCGGGGATGTCTTTGGGGCTGTGGCACGCCCCGGCCAGGAAGACCCCGGCTGTGTTGGTCTCGACGGGGCGGAGCTTGGGATGCGCTTCCAGCAGGAACGAGTGTTCGTCGTAGCCGATGCGAAGCTTCTGCGCCAAGGCGGTCACACCCTCGGCGGGCAGCATCGCCGGGGCCAGCACCACCATCTCGGCGGCGATCTCCACCTGCCCGGCGCTGAGCGTGTCGGCCCCGCGAACGATGAGCTTGCCGCCCTGCGGGAAGATTTTCGACACCCGCCCTCGCAGGTAGGTGGCCTGGTGCTCGGTGGCCACCCGGCGGACGAACTGCTCGTAGTTCTTCCCCCCCGAGCGTACGTCCATGTAGAACACAAACGCCTGCCCGTCATGGACCTTGTGCTTGTACAGGATGGCATGCTTGGCGGTGTACATGCAGCAGATCTTCGAGCAATACGGCTTGCCGTCGACCTCCCGGCGGGAGCCGATGCACTGCAGGAAGACGATCGTCTTGGGAGGCTTCCCGTTGCTCGGCCGCGTCAGCTCCCCGTTGCTGGGCCCGCTGGCGCTGACCATGCGTTCGAACTCCAGGCTGGTCACCACGTCGGGGTACTTGCCGTAGCCGTATTCCTCGTAGATGCTCGGGTCGAGCAGCTCGTATCCGGTGGCCACGATGATCGCGCCGATCTTCTCCTGGACATACTCGTCGGTCATGTCGTAGTCGATGGCGCCGGCCGGGCAGACCGTCTTGCAGGCCCCGCAGCCGTCGGTCAGGAACTTGATGCAGTTGTCTCGGTCGATCACCGGCTTGTTCGGCACCGCCTGGGGGAACGGCAGATGGATCGGGGTGCGAGAATCGATCCCGCAGTTGAACTCGTTGGGAATACCCTCCAGCGGGTGCGTGCAGTAATCGGCCGGGTCAATGGCCCCGGTGGGGCACAGGTAGGCGCAGGCCCCGCAGCCCAGGCACACCTCGGACTTCTCCTTGTACGGGGTGCACACCTCCCGCTGCATCCCCCGGCCGGCGAAGCCGACGGCCTCGGGGCCAATGATCTGCTGACACACGCGGACGCACAGCCCGCACATGATGCAGTCATCGTCGAGCTTCTCGAACGGCATCACCTTGGCGCCGTACTCGGCGGCCAGATCCTGGATGACCTTCGCCCCGCCGCTCCGGGCCAGCAGCAACTGAAGCGTCATCTTCCTGGATCGCATCACCCGCTCGGACCGCGTCTCGATCTCCAGGCCCTCCTGCGCCGGATACGCACAGGCCGGCACCAGGCCCCCCTGGCCGCCGCCGGTGATCTCGACCACGCAGATCCGGCAAGCGCCGGCCGGGGGCACCGCGGGGTGATGGCACAGCGTGGGGACCTCCACCCCGGCGGCCTTCGCGGCCGTGAGGATCGTCTGGCCTTGGTCGACCTCGACTGGCTGGTTGTCTATCGTCAGCGTGATCATGCTTGCCGGTTACTCCGCTAGTATCGCGTCGAACGGGCAGTCCTCATAGCACACCCCGCACGCGACGCACTTGTCCGGGGTGATTCGGTGAGGCTGTTTCTTCTCGCCTGTAATGGCGTCGCTGGGGCAGCTCTTGATGCACACCCCGCAGCCCTTGCAGTTATCCTCGTCGATGCTGAAGGTGACCAGCGCCCTGCACACGCCGGCCGGGCACTTCTTCCGCTCGATATGCGCCTCGTACTCGTCCCGGAAGTAGCGAATCGTCGACAGCACCGGGTTGGCCGCCGTGCCGCCCAACTGGCACAGCGAGGTGTCCTTGACGTAGCTGCACAGCTCCTGCAGCAGGTCGATATCGCCGGCACGGCCGTCCCCGGCGACGATGCGCTCCAGGATCTTGTACATCTGGAAGACGCCTTCCCGGCACGCCACGCACTTGCCGCACGACTCATCCACCAGGAAGTGCAGGAAGTACTTGGCCACGTCCACCATGCAGGTGCGCTCGTCCATGACGATCAGGCCGCCCGAGCCCATCATCGCCCCGACTTCCTGGAGCTTGTCGAAGTCCACCGGCAGGTCGAGCAGCGACTCGGGAATGCACCCCCCGGACGGCCCGCCGGTTTGCACGGCCTTGAACCTGCGCTTCTTCAGGATCCCGCCGCCGATGTCGTAGACGATCTCCCGCAGCGTCGTTCCCATCGGCACTTCGACCAGCCCGGTGTTTCGCACCTTGCCCACCAGCGAGAACACCTTGGTGCCTTTGGACCCTTCGGTGCCCACGCCGGCGAACCAGTCGGCCCCGCGATCGATGATGACCGGCACGTTGGCCCACGTCTCGACGTTGTTGATATTGGTGGGTTTCTCCCACAGCCCCGCTTCGGCCGGATACGGCGGCCGCTGGCGCGGGGTGCCGATGTGCCCCATCACCGAGGCCATCATGCCGGTCTCCTCGCCGCAGACGAAGGCCCCCGCCCCTCGGATGATCCCCACGTCGAAGTTGAAGCCGCTGCCGAGGATATCCTCTCCCAGCAAGCCGAGCGAACGAGCCTGCTCCAGGGCGATGTTGAGGTTGCTCACCGCCAGCGGGTACTCCCCCCGCACGTAGATGTACCCCCGGGCGGCGCCAATGGCGTACGCCCCGATGGCCATCCCCTCGAGCACGCTGTGCGGGTCGCCCTCCATGATGCAGCGGTCCATGAACGCCCCCGGGTCGCCCTCGTCGCCGTTGCAGAAGACGTACTTTTCCTGCCCCGGCTGGGATCGGCAGATCCGCCATTTCTTTCCGGTGGGGAAGCCGCCCCCCCCCCGCCCGCGCAGGCCGGCCCTTTCGACCTCGTCGATGACCGCTTCGGGGGTCATTTCCGTCACCACCTTGGCCAGTGACGAGTAGCCGCCCGTGGCAATGTATTCGTTAATGTCGTGGGGATCGATGAAACCGCAGTTGCAGCTGGCGATTTTCACCTGGGAGCGGTAAAAGGGGACCTGCTCGGCGGTCGGCACGTCATCCAGGCCCTTCAACCCGCCCGTCAGCGGGCGATCGATTCGGCTGAACAACTGGTCCTCGTCCATCCGCATCAGCGCCAGGTCCGGTCGGACCTTCCCCTCGGCCAACGATTGCACCAGTTCGCGTGCCTTCTCGCTGGTCATGTGGTGGTAGAAGACGTGAGGCAGCCCAGGCATCAGCACATCGACGATCGGCTCCATCTCGCAGAAGCCAACGCAGCCGGTGCCGCGCACCGTGACGTCCAGCCCCAATCGGCTGATTTCGTCCTTGATGCTGGCCAGGATGTCGCCGGCGCCGTTGGCCAGGCCGCACGTGCCGACACCAACGCTGATCTTGACCTTCTCAGGGTAGAATGACGTCTGAGCCGAGGCCCTCACCTTCACCAGTTTCTCAACCGATTCTATCATAATACGGTTTCTCTGCCGGGTCTGCCCCAACCGGGCGAGCCGGCGTCGCCGGTGGGCGGCTCACACCGGCGATCGACAGGGCGATCCCGGCCTGCGGAGGTCACGCCTCCACCAGTTCCTTTTCTGTTTCGCTGCTGTTGACGAGGAACTCCAACGTCGTCTTGACCTTCTCCGGCGTCATCCTTCCGTAGTACCTGTCGTTGACGGTCATCACCGGCGCCAGGGCACAGGTACCCAGGCAGTTCACGTGCTCCAGGGTGAACTTCATGTCGCCGGTCGTCTCCCCGTTCTCGATGCCCAGTTCCCGCGTGACCGCCTCGGCGATCTGGCCGCCGCCCTTGAGGTAGCAGGCGGTGCCCATGCAGACGCGAACGATGTTCTCCCCCCTGGGGGTGAGGCTGAAGATGTTGTAGAACCGTGCCACCGTGTACAGCCGCGAGAGGGGCACGTCGGCCTTGTCGCTGAGATACACCAGAGCGTCCTGGGGGAGGTAGTTGAACGCCTCCTGCACGTCCTGCAGCATGCCGATGATCATGCCGGGCGGTTCAGCGTCGTACTTAGCCACGATGGCATCGACCTTGGCGATCACCTCCGGGGGCGTTTGCTCGGCCGCGGGGGCGGGGGTCGGCACGGTGATCTTGTTGCGGGCCATGCAACTGTTCCAGCAGTCGCCGCAGCCGGTGCATTTTGCCATGTCCACACTGCGGGCCTTCTTGCGGAGCTGTACCTCGAAGTTACCCACGTACCCCTCGACCTGCTCCACCTCCGTGAACGAGTGCAGCGTGATCTTGTCCGACTGCATCACCTCGACCATGCGAGGCGTGAGAATGCACTGGGAGCAGTCCAGCGTGGGGAAGGTCTCATCCAGCATGGCCATGTACCCGCCGATGCTCGCCTGGCGCTCCACCAGCGCCACCTCGTACCCCGCCGCCGCCACGTCCAGCGCCGCCTGGATGCCCGCGATGCCGGCCCCGATCACCATCACCCGCGGCGTCACGGGAACCTCGATCTCCTGCAGCGGGACGTTCCGCTTGACCTTCTCCACCAGCAGGCGGATCAGGTCCTTGGCCTTCTCGGTGGCCTCGCGGCGGTTGGTGTGCACCCATGAGCAGTGCTCGCGGATGTTGGCCATCTCGAGCATGTACGGGTTCAGCCCCACGGTGGCGGCCGCCTGGCGGAAGGTGGGCTCGTGCATCCGCGGCGAGCAGGAGGCCACCACCACGCCGGTGAGCTTGTGCTCGACGATGGCGTCGGTGATCAGCCGTTGACCGGGGTCCGAACACATGTACTTGTAGCTGCGGGCGACCACCACGCCCGGCAGTACGCCGGCGTAGCGGGCCACCGCCTCGCAATCCACGGTCTCGGCGATGTTCGCGCCGCACCAGCAGATAAAAACACCCATTCGCGCCATGACTGCAACTTTCCGTTCAGGTCAACTCGACCGCTCATCGCCGGCCGCGGGGCGCCGCTACAGGTACACGCCGCCGGCCACGAACCCCTTCTCCGCCAGCAGCGGCAGGGGATCCACAATCACCTTGTTCAGACACACCGCCTCCGGGGCCAGGCCCATGGCCAGGGCCATCAACTGCGTGAAGTACAGCACCGGAATAGACAACTGCTCGCCCGAGAGCTTCTCCGCCTCGGTCTGGTACATATCCAGGTTCGCCTGGCACAGCGGGCAGGCCACCGCCAGCACGTCGGCGCCGGCCTCCTTGACCATCAGGAGGATCTCGGTGCACAGGCGTATCACCGTCTTGCCTCGCGACAGCGTCAGCGCCGCGCCGCAACACTCGGTCTTGTACGGCCAATCCACCGGTTCGGCCCCCACGGCCGTCATCAAGTCATCCAGCAGTGTGGGGTACTCGGGGCTGTCGATCCGCAGGTCTTTCGGCATGCGAGCCATCAGGCACCCGTAGTAGCAGGCCACCTTCAAGCCGTTCAGCGGCTTGCTCACGTGCGGCCGAATCGCCTCGGGGCCCAACTCGCGCGCCAGCACCTCGGTAATGTGCAGGACGCGCTGACTGCCTCGGTACGGCTCCTCGATGATCTCGCTTATCTCTGCCGCCAGCTCGGGGTCCGCCCCGACCTGATGGTTGGTCTCTTTCAGCCGGGCGTAACAGGCCGCACAGCAGGTCAACACGTCCAGGCCCTGCTTCTCGGCCGCGGCACAACTGATCGCCGGCAGCGCCAGCGACAGCAGCCGGCTGGTGGCGTGGGCGGCGGTGGCGCCGCAGCAGACCCAGTCGTCGACCTCCTCCAACTCGACCCCCAGGGCCTTCAGCACCGCCTCGCCGGAACGGGCGTATTCGGCGCCGCTGCCCTGCAGAGAACATCCTGGGAAGTAGGCGTACTTCATTTTCCCTCGATCTCCTCAATACGCCGGAAGACACGCTGAAGCCTGTCGACCCGCTTGATCTTGTGCGGCGTGAGGCTGAGCTTGCCCTTCATCAGGAACCACGGGGCCTTCACCACGTTGGTCCACAGGCGCCCGGAGTTGATGTTGTACCCGCCCATCAGCCCGATCTCGCTCAGCCGGCCGAATGAATAGACACAATCCAGGAACGCCTGGTAGAACGTCCACACCTCCAGCCCGCCGACCGGGCGGTGGACGTCCTCGGCCAATTCGCGAAGCGTGTCCATGATGCGGACGATGTCGATACCCATCGGACACCGCCCGTTGCACGTGCCGCAAGCGGTGCAGCACCAGATGCTCTCGTTGTGCAGAACGTCATCTTCCAGGCCGAGCTGCACCATTCGCATCACGCGGTTGGTACCGAATTCCACGTCCGGCAGCACCGGGCAGCCCCCCGAGCACTTGCCGCACTGGTAGCAGTCGCTGAGGTTCTGCCCGCTCAGCCTTTCGACTTTCTCCCGAAACTCCGAGTGCAGCGCGATATCGGTCAGGTCACGCTTCATTCCTGGCCCTCCTCGCCAGCGGGCTCTTTCCATTTGGCTACCAAGGACAGGGCCTCGTTGATCTGCCTGGTCGCTTTCAACAGGGCGCTCTCGATGTAGTCGAAGTTGTGCGCCCCGAAGCTGCGGTCATCGCGGACATAGGAGAACTTTCGCTTCGCCGAATCGAACAGTGCTTTCGCCTCGGTAAGCCCCTCCGCCCCGGCCGGGGCGGACCGGATTTTCTCCTCCAGGTCCGCCAGCTTCGGCTTCAGCGACGCCAACGCATCGTTCGTTTCGTCCCGCCACATTTCCAGGTTCTCGGCCGCCTTCGATTTTTCATGGCAGGTGGCGCAATCGGCGACCTTCTTCGTGAACGGCATCGCCCCCGGACCCTTGTCCGCTTTCACGTCGGTGTGACAACCGTCGCAGGCAACGCCGGCGGTGTACTTGCCGCTGGGCATGGGTTTCAGGTCGCTGAAGGCCACCCCGGCGTAGATCTTCTCCTGCAGCGAATGTCTGTCGCCCGAGTGGCACGTCCCGCAGTTGCCCGACGCCAGCAACTGCTGTTCCATGTGGTGGATGCCGTGCTTGATCTCGTCGTGGCACTGGAGGCAGTCAAAATGGCCCTCCGAGACGTGGACCATGTGGAACTGCTCCTGATCCTCGATCTCCTCCATCCTGTTCTCGCGGTGACAACTGAGGCACCGTGTGGAGGAAATCGCCCCCTGACCCTCGGTGACCCGGCTGTGGCAATGGGCGCAATCGATCCCCTTCTTCTTGGCCAAGGTGCTCTTGTGGTTGAACGGCTCGCCCTTGAACATGACCGTCTCGGACGGCACCTCGTGGCAGGTCCGGCACTCACCGGCGGCCACCGACTCGGCGCCGCGATCGTAGAAATGGCACGTCAGGCACGTCGTCTTGCTGACGCTGATGTGCTCCCCGCCCACCGTCTGGCCGTGGCAACTGACGCAGTTGAGCTCCTTCCCGCGCGGGTGTTCACTCAGGTGGATGTCGTGGCGGAACTTGATCTGCCCGCGGAACAGCAGCACCTCCTTGTTGTGGTCCTTGTCGCTGTGGCAGCCTTCCCGCATGCACGAGGCGTTGGAGATCATCGCCTGCGGGTTGTCGCCGTAGGTGTGCGAGACGTACTTGAACACCTGCACCAGCCCGGCGATTTTGCCCTTGACCGTGTTGGTCACGCCCGGTTCGTAGTGGCAGTCGATGCACGCCACCTTGTGGGTGGCGTGGGAGGAGTGCTGCCACGTACTGTAGTAATCTCCCATGTTGTGGCAGGACACGCAGAACTTCGGATGCCCGGTCACCTTCAGCGTGTAGGTGCTTAGCAGCACCAATGCGAACGCCACGATCACCACCGACACCATCGCCACGCCGCGCCGGGTGAAGAAATTGAACACCGGCAGCGAACCCGATCGGCCCAGCAGCCTCCACACCAGGGGGAGCAGGAACACCGCCGCCAGCACGATGCCCCCGATGACCAGGTAGAAGAACACGTCCTGGGTGAAGGGGCTGGTGCTGGCCTTGACCCAGTCGTACGCCATGAGCGACAGGGCCAGCGTCAGCAGATACGCAAAGACATCCTGTCGCAGGATCAGGTACAGGCAAGCGAACACGATGCCGCCGGCCAGGAAGATCGGCCACGAGCCGACCGCGACGGGGGCCAGCATCCGCACGACGCCGCAGAACCCGGCCACCACCGCCGAGCTGACGTACAGCGGGAACGACCAGTTCTTCGCCGGCGTGGTCCGCAGCAGGTACCCCGCGGCCAGCCAGATCAGAGCGACAAACGCCAGCGGGTGGATCTGCTCGGGGTAGGCGGTGTTGGCATAGGAGGCCAGGCCGAACAGCACGATGAAGCTCAGCCACAGCACCGCGCCGGTGCGGAAGCCGGTGCTTCCACGCAGCCGGGGCATCAGGGCGTACATCAGCAGCAGCGGCGCCGCCGCCAACGGCAGCGTGACCGGCCCCCCCGGCCACGCCTGCACCAGCGCCGCACACGCCAACACGATGCTGGTCATGTGGGCACCGCCCAGCGCGGTGTGAGCCATCGCTCCGAAACGCTCGCGCTGGGTCGCCAAAATCATCAGCACCAACACCACCGCCGCGCCGACGCCAAGGCGGACGTCACCCGCGGTGAGCACACCGAAGATCACCAGCAGCGAACCCAGCGCGAACAGAGCGATGGCCCTCCGCGCCGCCCCGCCGCACCGCGCCAGGCCCCACGCCAGCCAGTGCGCCGCCGACAGGACCAGCAGGCACGCCCCGGGAACCGTCGCGCCCCACTCGGTGAACGGGCCCAAGGCCACCGCCGCAGCCGTCGCCGCCACCGCCAACACGTGGGCGAAGATGTCCAGCGTGTCCCGCTCGCCGCGCGCCCGCGCCCCGGCGATCAAGGCCGACAGCGCCCCGACGGCCGTCACGCAGTACAGCGATCCCGCCACGCCGGTGCTCACCGCAAAGGCCACCGCCGCCACGGCCAGGATGAGCCAAGCGAGGTTGGCGCCCCGGCGGGCCACCACCTCCCCGCGGCCATCGGCCCACACCAACAGGGCTCCAGCGGCCGTCGCGGCGACGGCGCAGGCGATCCACGCGGCGGCGCCCGGCCCGAAGATGAGCACCGCGGCCGTCACCACCACCCCGGCCGCGGCCGGCCCGACGGCCACCAGGTATGAACGCTCTTTCAGCCCCACGGCCAAGCCGACGACGGCGGCCAGGGCGATAGCGGCACCGATCAGGGCAATCGTCTCCCCGCCGGCCAACAGCGGCACGTACCAGCCGAATAGCGCCGCGAACACGGCCGCCTCGGCCAGTCGCGCCCGAATCGCCGGGTACTTCTCGCCCACCACCCGCCGCAGCCCCGCCAACGCGGCCAGCAGCGCCAGCGGCACGATCAACGCCCACGCCGAGGCCCCGAACCCCGGAAGCCCCCGGCCCAGCCCCAGCAGGCCCGCCGAGCCGAACAATGCCGCGGCCAGAACGGCCGTGTGCCGGCTCCGGTTGGCTTGCTCGCGTCGCTGCCAGGCGATCCACCCGAAGGTCAGGCCACAGATCAATGCCGCCACGGCAACGTGCGGGTCGCCCGGCAGGATGAAGACGATCACGGCCACCGGCGTCGCCAGCAGCACCGCACCGTAGAAGAAGCACTTGGCCATGACGCGTTCGGACATCTTCGCGCCGCGGACGCTGCCCACCGCCGCCGAAAGCCACTGGTACGCCGCCCACAGCACCAGCGATCCCAGGGCGAGATCGATCAGCAGGAACTGCCAACGGGCCAGTGACAGCGCCAGGGAAGCGACGATCACGCCCATCGAGGAGACGTAGAAATGGCGCGACCAGCGATGGCTCCGGCCCTGGTGGCACCTCGTGCCCACCAGCAAGATCGCCACCGCCGCGGCAATCACCGGCACCCAGCAGAAATCCGCCGACACACCGGCGGCCACAGCCACAGCCCCCCCCAGCGCCAGAAAGCCCGAGAACACGTACGCGTAAAGCGACGACGCCCCAGCCAGCACGTGAAAGAGGTACAGGCCCGCATACCCCAACATCGCCGCCCCGGCGACGTATCGCAGCGGCCCCGGCTCGGCCAGCAGGCCGCCCAGTTGCCACAGGGCCCAAGCGGAGAACACGGCCACGGTGATGTTCATGGCCCGGAACACCGTCCGGGGGAAGGCCTCCCGCCCCGCCGGTAGCCGCCGTCGGAGGTAATGGCCCACGATCAGCAATGCCACCACCAACGGCACCGCCAGCACGGGGAAGGTGGCCCCGGGGGCGCCAAACGCATAACAAGCCAGGAAATACGAGAATGCGCCCAGCAGCATCGTACCGTACAGCAGATTCGCTCGCCCGGCCACCACCGCAGCCGGCAGGTACGACAAGGAGAAAACGAACACGAGGACGGCCACCAGCGAAGCGTTCGCGGCGGCAAACTCATTGGCGGCCACCAACAGCACAAAGGCGATCAACAGGCCCAAGTGCTGAAGCGCCGTTGTGGGGAATGCTGACAGTCTGCGTTTCACCGGCGCACAGTCCTACTCTAAAGGTCGCGGGAACCCGAACGATGGTACTCATGCAAATCGGGTGCCAGAGCCAAATGCCTGAACCGACGACGCTTCGGCACAACCGCGCCCAATACCCTCAAGCCAACGCCGTTTAAACCATGTACCCCAATTGGACTATGGCCGTTTCCACAACTGGGAATCTCACCCCCCGACTGACCCAACAATGAGAAACTGGGCAAGCTGCAAAGCGACCCACACGCGCGTCCGCCCCTACCGGCTGGGTGGCACCTTCAAGCGCAGCTCCGATGCAATCGGCGCGAAGGCTGTGGGTGGCGAATTACGGGGACAGATACCTTAATTCTTCTGGGAATTAAGGTATCTGTCCCCGTAATTCTCAAGCTGTAAAGCGACCCACGGCGTAGGCGTGGCGGCCCCCACCGGCTGGGTGGCACCTTCAAGCGCAGCTCCGATGCAATCGGGGCGAAGCTTGTGGGTGGCGAAGCGGGCACATCAACGCGGGGCGGGCGGACGCCCCTCCACTTGATCGTCGCCTTCTGGGGCTTGGCGGCTCGGCCCCCAATCGCACCCACAAGCCTTCGGCTTGAAGGTGCCACCATGCGCCCGCCCCCACCGGGCTTGCCCCGGTGGAGCGACAGATTCTCCACTACCCACGGCCGCACGCGCGTCCGCCCCCACCGGGCTTGCCCCGGTGGAGCGGCAGATTCTCCACTACGCCGGCCGCACGCATCCCCACGAATCCCTTGTCCGCAGTTCCATGGGGCGTTAGACTCGGCACGTTGATTCCGCCCTTCCAGGGGCTCCGCGGTGGTCGCGGGCTCCCGGCCGGGGTCCGAACGTCGATCCGCTAAGGAGGCACCCGCCGTGAAACACAGAACTGCTGTCACGATGTTCGTCCTGCTCGCCGCCGTGACTTACGCCGGCGCCGCCACCGTCAATTCCAGCAAACAGTATCCCCGATTCCAGGTGGGCGCCAGCGGCATCTGGGCGACCATCGAGCCGGGCTTGCTCGTTACGGT
>SDBU01004396.1_pt1 | contig 17294 bp, 23 predicted proteins | sample 2277071 | NCBI WGS metagenome assembly SDBU01 (sample SAMN10397929, study PRJNA504765) | marine sediment metagenome | isolation source: marine sediment core GS08_GC12, 126 cmbsf | place: Arctic Ocean: Gakkel Ridge, Loki's castle | collected 2008 | reverse complement strand
TGTTTGTGGTTCTATAGGAGATTACTATGGCCTTTGCTACAAGTAATGTCCGCAGGAATCCATCAGGTTCTCATATGACTTTGACTGGTTCTTGGACAGGTTCTGAAGGTGATGCTTCAGGCACATTTACAATTAAGGGAGCGGGACGAATGCTTTTAGCAGACTTCTGGGATTCTTCAGGATCAAGCCCAGACCAAGCTAGAAGACTCGTTAGTTCCAGTGTCTCAGGCAGGATCATCACGCTAACTATCCATAACCATAAAACAGTCACTGAGGGCAGGTTTAGAATAGAATATTTATAACGTCGCTCATGTGGGCCAAGGGTCTGAGGGTTATACTCCAAACTACAGCCCACACGGAGACACAAGGAGAAGTAACATGCAGATTCAACAATTAATAAGAGAAGATCCAGAGCGAGTTTTGCTTTCGGTCAAGAACGTCGACGGCGGCGGTTCTATCACAACTGGTTATGGTGTGGCATTAGTTGCTACTGCAGCCTCAGGTGATGGAGTCGGTGCAGTTCGCAGTTCTAAAACAGCAGGTGATGCCTCACATTTTGCAGGTATCGCAACCAGAGACATTGCCATCAACGCTTTTGGCTTGGTTACTGCTTGGGGTTATGCGGCTTCAGTCGCTCTTTCTCAATCAGTTGGTTCGTGGACGGTTACCGCAGGAGACGTTTTAATTAACGCCACTCCAGCAGGAACTTTTACGTCAGTTGTGACTAATGCCGCTCTTTCAATTGCCATGTACAAGTATGTGATTGCAACCGGTGTCGTAGCAGACACCATTAGCAACCCACGTCCTTACATGTCGGGAATTGTTAAGGGTATCTAGTGATATTGAGTGGGCTTCGGAGTTCAATCATTAACTGGTTGAATCCGAGGCCTGTCTCTTTCTTTTTGGGGTATGAAGTATTTAAATGTAAAACAGATGGGGCACTCATCCTGGGGCATACATGCCCCTCGGATGGTGGAAGGGCAGAGCCGCATGACTGTCCTTATGAGAAACATTATGGTCACTACTTTAAAGCACCCGTCATTCTAACCCTGAAGGAAAAGGTCCTTATATGGCTGAATCTAATACAGTAGAAAGAAAGTTGGTTAAGGTTTGTATAAGTATTCCAAATGAAGGCATGACTCAAGCACCTGCCTACGATAACCGCATGCTTCAAATGATACATCTAGGTGGTCTGGCAGAGCGTTCTAAGACTGCACCCGTAACCAAAGACGGAGCCATCTTTGAGTTCTATCATGCGACAGCAGGCAGAATGTTGACACCAGCTGCCCGTGAAGCCCTCACCGACATGGCTCTCGGTCAAAACATGGACTACATGCTGATGATAGATGACGATATGATATGTCCCGTCGATATGTTTGAGCGGCTCTATGACAACAATGTGGAGATTGTGGCACCTTTAGCCTTTACCCGTAACGAACCGCACTATGCTGTCATTTACCAGTGTGAGTCAGGCTATGACCCCGTCAGCAAACAAGACTATTTCATCAACCATTTTGCTAGAAATTATCCTAAGAATGATCTAGTTCTCTGTGATGCCGTCGGCTTTGGAGCCGTCCTCATCAAGACCGATGTAATCCGCCGTATGCGGAAACCATACTTCATGTCTACCTGTGGTACGGGCGAGGATGTTCTGTTCTGCTACAACGCACAGAACCAAGCAGCTGCCAAGGTCTACATGGACACCAGAGTAAAGCTCGGCCATCTAGGCTATCCTATAGTCATAGACGAACCTTATGCTGAGAACTATTGGAAGACTAAGGAGAAGAAGGACATCACCAAAGAGTACACTCGCTTCCGTAAGAATGATGAGAGAAAGCTACCGGCCACTACTGACCGCATTTGTGAGGTGAGAACATGAGTCAGTCTAATGGTCATGGAATACACATGGTGGATATAATTTTGCCTTCTTGGAATAACATCACTTATCTAGCTCAGTGCATCAACTCAATCTTAGGCCATACACTATCACTCGGTGTGTGTAGAATCATAGTGGTCAACAATGGCGCACCTGAGACTAAGAACTACATCACCAAGCATCCCTTTCTCACAGTCCTTGAAGCAGGCAAAAACCTTGGTTGGGAAGGCGGCTTAAAGCTCGGCCTAGAACACTCCAAAGCACCCTATGTCATCTTTATGAATGACGACACCAATGTGCCTTATGCCAGTAACCTATGGATATTACGCATGTTGCAAAATTTTAAAGATCCGAAAGTGGCAGCAGTCGGACCCATGTCAAACTGTGTGTCAGGCTTCCAAAACATCTTCTTTGACCAGAATGCAGGTCACTTCTCACCTGAAGCACCATTCCTCATTGGCTACTGTGTCATGCTTGACCGCAAGAAGCTAGATGAAGTAGGCGGTGTGGATGATACTCTTCCAGGTGGAGACGACTTTGACCTCTCTATCCGCTTTCAGAAAGCTGGCTACAAACTAATTATAGACCGTAACGTCTTTATCTTTCACCACGGCTTCAAGTCTGGTGAACGTCTTCGTGGTTCAGGCGATAAACCTGGCGGTTGGAACTCTCGTGAGATGACTGACAAAACTAATCATGCGCTCATTGAGAAACATGGATTCAAGACTTGGATTAACTGCCACTTTGGGCAGCAGAAGTCACCTAAAGCACCTCTGCTTTCAAGAGAAAATGAGACAGAGACTGTAAAGAAGTATATTGCTGGTGGGAGTGTGTTGGAACTAGGCTGTGGAGGAGTGAAGACGGTATCCCATTCTGTAGGAGTAGATCAGTGCGCCAAGGGTGAGACTGTCCCAATTTACACAGGAGAAGACTCAGTAGCTGATATTGTTGCTGATGTCTCAGGCGATCTTTCAGAGATAACCGATAGGTATGACAACTTAATAGCCCGTCATATCTTGGAACATATGGTAGACCCTATTGCTTGTCTTGAAACCTGGGCAACTAAGGTGAAAGATAGTGGACGGCTTATCATTGTAGTACCGGATGATTCTAAAACAGCGTCTATACCAATAGACCCCACACACAGGCACGGTTTCGTACCTAGCTCTCTGTTGAGAGTAGCTAAGGCAGCAGGTCTTAAACATGTTGAGACTAACACAGACTATGATGGAATCAGTTTTTGCTCTGTGTTTGAGAAGGGGGCCCCAATTGCATAATCAATTTTTCAGCGGTCTGCGCATGATGGATCTTATTGACACACTTAAGCCTAAGACTATCTTAGAGATAGGTTTTGGAGCAGGTGCTAATGCTTTCTTAATGTTAGCTCACTCGCTACGTCCTGACCATGACTTCAGACTCATCTCTTTGTCAGATCAGCCGAAGTGTCCAATACCGACGTTACCTGATGAGTTCTGCAAGAACTTCATCTACGTGAACGGTATCTCATACGAGACAATTCCTAAGTTTCATTCAATGGGTCTACCCGATGAATTTAACAAGTCGATTGACTTCTGTATCATAGACACTGACCACAACTATTACACACTAAAGAAAGAGTTGGAAGTAGTTGACTCCATCATGTCACCCAAATGTGCTATAGCACTCCATGATACTGCCAAAGTACCTTGTGAACATCATAAGAAGTTTCAAGCGGTCACACATCCGACCTCTAACGCTATGTTTAAATCTCATGGCTATGATGACGGCACACCATATCCGTTTGCCGACATTATGCAGGACTTTGATGTACCTATGATGCGGGCAATAGATGATTTCTTAGCAATACATTCAGATTATAAAACAATTAAACACACCGAGGAATGCTGCGGTTGCACTGTCTTAGCGAGGGACTTTGACTACACCATAAAGAATGAGAGGTCTATGTGAGTCGTTTAAGAATAGCTTCATATTACGAAAACCGCTTGGGTAGGAACGATGGGAACCCATTATATATGCATGTGGCTCTCGGTGCCCATCCTGGCATTGAAGCAGGACATTTAATTCCTAACGGAGACCTCACAAAGTATGGCACTTGGGATCTCCACTTTGAGGCAGACTGGGGTGAGGATGCACTATATGAGGTACTCCCATACAAGCCATGTGATATACCGAAGCCTTCTGTCTTCTGGCACTCAGACACCCATATGGGTTATGAGTGGAGGTTAGAAAAAGCAAAGCGAACTGACTTTAACCTCTGCTGTCAGAAAAGAGCAGTAGAAGACTTTAAACGGGACGGAATTCCTAACCCCATCTTCATGCCTCATGCAGTAGAGCCGAAAGCTTATCCTAACATTCAAGCTATCAAGAAGTATGACATCTGTTTTTTGGGTCATATATCAACACCAGAACGTATCGACCTGTTGGACGTTACCTTCAAAGAATTCAAGAACTTCTGGTATGGACAACGGCGCTTTGAAGAAGCTGCCGAACAGTATGGCAAGACTAAGATCTGTCTGAACCATTCTATCAAGGACGACATCAATATGCGGACTTTTGAAGTCATGGCTACTGGGTCATTCTTACTAACCTCAGACATACCAACCCTTCATGACCTCTTTGAAGACGGTAAACATTGCGTCATGTATAAAGACCATGCTGACATGATAGAGAAAGCTCACTATTACATAGACCATGATGATGAACGGGAAGCCATTGCTAAGGCAGGACAGGCAGAGACTCTTAAGAATCACACCTTTAAGAACCGTGTAGAACAGGTCTTAGAAGTTACCGGTCTAGCTGCCAGACTGAAGGAACCTGCTACTGTATGAATTTAGAATCTAAAACAGCTGAATTCTTAGGAATGCCGTTGGAGAAGCTGAAAGACAAAAACAACAAAGCTCTCAACAATATTTTTAAGACAACCCTACGGATTGGCGAATCTCTTGTAAAGGAATTTTTACAAGGAGATATTAAGTTGACCAAACAGAGTGATGACTTTTTGGCAATAGCTGACGGAGATCGTGAGATGTTCTTCTTAGGCAGTCTAGCTCGTCTAAAAGTAGAATGTGAGAAGTTGGCTCATGTCTAAACAATTAACCATTAGTCTAGTAACAGTTGGCGAACCTGAAACTTTCGCCTGCATAGACCGTGTGATGAAGTTGACACCTGATTCCTTCGATCTAGCAGTCTGGTATGACACTAAGGGTGAAGGGCTTGACTATGTGTTTCTTCAAAAGCTGCAGACTAAGACAAAGAACATTACTATTTTAATGCAGAATAAAGGTCCTATAGTCGGTCATGCGTTCAACATGCTATATACCGACACACCCTATGTCTTAACACTATCACCTGACATCATGGTTATGGAAGACTATTACTCCAAGCTAATGATACCCTTTCAGAACAACCCTAAGATCGGCATGGTAGGCGAACCAGCCTTTGACGTATACAACGAAGCCGCCCACAAAATGCACTACTTTCTAGCAGAGGTAGTCAACGGTACCGTCCACGCACCCGATATGGTACTTATGATTAAGCGTGAGGCTATAAATGCAGTTGGCGGCATTTGCCCATCCATTAAGTTCTACGGTTACGACTTTGTAGAATACTGCGGAAGACTAAAGGCTCATGGTTGGGAGTCAGCCCTCATACTGGGTCTTATAGACCGCAGCTATCTTAGTAAGAGCGCTCAGTTGTCTAACCCTTTGTTAGCTAAATGGGCAACCCGTAATGAGTTATTGATGCGGCAGTTGCGTAAGAAAGAGTTTAAAGGCTACGACTGGTGGCGCAACGATATGATGAAACATGAAGAAGTCTATTGGAACTGTTTTGATGCAGATACTAACTTAAAGGAGAAAGAATATGTCAATTCTTAATGGACCATGGGTAGATGGTACTGCCACAGTAGCACAGGCTTCTGAGGAAGCTACTATCTTAGCTGCTCAAGGTGCTGGTAAACGTATTTATATACAACATCTAGCGGTCACAGTATTGTTAGCTGCTACTGGTGGTACAGGTGAAGTGGCTGTAGAAGACGGCTCAGGAGGCACACGCCTCTTTGAAGCGGATGCTGATGCAGTAGGAGTCTATCATGTTGACTTCGGGCAACCTGGATTTCCTCTAACACCCAACACATTGCTTAATCTAACCGTGGACGGCGCAGGTACTAACGAAGCAACAGCCCGTGCTACTTTTACAGGCATGGTGAGCTAATGATTTATAATGGCAAGCACGTTAGCGGAACAGGTGAGGCATTAGACGGTGCAGTAGATAAAGAAATCATAGCTGCCCCTGGAGCTAATAAACGGCTCTACATCCAACATATTGCCATCACAACCACTTTAGGTGGAGCTGATTCAGGTGGTGAGATTGCACTTGAAGATGGTGTTGGTGGTACTCGTTTCATAGAAATAGCAGCAGATGCAGGAGATGTAACAAGTCCTGGAGTATTTCGCTTCTACTTTGGAGAACCAGGTTATCCATTGTCGCTCAACACAGCCCTCAATCTAACGGTTGACGGTGATGGAACAACTGAAGCCACAGCAAGAGCAACTGTCACAGGTATGGTCGTCTAATGGGTACCTTTGTCAGTATTCAAGGAACACATGTACCAATTAATAGAGCAACCAGTAATTCATCAGAAACACTTTTAGTGGAAAAGTTTGACTCACTAGATGATGTAACCAAGATATTTTTAATGCAACAAGCCCTGAAACGGCTAGAGGAGAATAACAATGCCAAGGTTTAAATCAGTTAACGGTGTATGGGAACCAGTAGATGAGACAGCCAAGAAAGAATTGAAAGAGAAAGGTATTGACCATCTCGGTATTCCGATTCAACAAGACCCAGATCTTCAAATGAGAGCAGCTCGTATGGGTAAGTCAGTGGAAGAGTTTATAGCTATTCATAGCCCTGCAAAACCAGCTGTTAAAGTAGAACCTAAGCCTAAGAAAACTTGGAAGAAGGTAAAAAATGTCGCAGACGTTTCTGGATCTTCAGACGGAAATAAAACGTAGAGCCTTTAAAGATCAGTCTGGCACTACCTTTACAACAGCAGCTAAGTCATTGGCTAATGCAGCCCAACTGACATTATCAAGAGAGTTTCCTTGGAAGTCATTGAGACGCATTGGCAGCATATCGGCAGTAGTCAGCACCAACACCTACAATCTGCCTATAGACTTTGGTCGTGGAGGCTTCTTCTATCACGAAGGCTTCGGACACCCATATGTCATGCAATACACCATGCCTCAAGACTTCTTTGAGTCTGGTGTGTCGCTGACGCAGACGGGTATCCCTACCCACTACCTCAAATGGGGCTTTGACAATGTGATAACGCAGCCTAGTTCGGCTTCTGTGATTCAAATATCATCTAGTTCTTCGTCTGACACCAACATAGAAGTGACTATTTATGGCACAGTCAGCAGCTTCCCAGATTTTGAGAAGATAACAACCAATGGGTCTAACGGCACTACAGCTGTAAATGGTAGTAAGTCATTCTCTGCTATAGAACGTATTACAGTAGAACAGAGCAGAATAGGTCGTATTACCTGCACCACTAATGCCACAGCCGTGACCAATGCGACACTACCCGTAGGTGACACAGCCAATGCCTTCTGGTATCAGAAGGTACGTCTCTGGCCTGAACCCGCTGCCTCACTTACCATCAACGTGCATTATTACAAACGACCATTCAAGCTGGTAGAAGACGAAGAAGTCCATGAACTCGGTCCTGACTTTGATGAGGCTATCATACTGTTGGCTACTCATAAAGCTATGACCGGAGAACGTCAGAAAGACGATGCTGACCGCTTCTGGGTAAGCTATCAACAGGAGCTTAAGAATCTCCGCCATTTCTTCGCTGATGAACTAGATCATACCATCATTAGAGAGAAGCGACACCGCAGAGACACAGACCGTTTTGTAGCAGGCGCACGTTTCTCACAATTTGGGAGTAACTTTGGACAACAATTATTCTAAGATAGCAGCATTCGGATTGGCTTTCTTGCTTTTTACAGGAGCAGGTCAGCAACAAGCCCTTAATGTCACTAACATGGCAGGAGGTCTTAACACGCAGGCTGGCGCTCTAGCTACTTCTAAGAATGAAGCTAGTAAGATACAGAATATTCACTTTACGAACACTGGCAGTATTGTGAAGCGTAAGGGGTCTGACTTGTTTGGTTCAGCACTTGGTACATCTGATGAAGTCACCATGTTGGCTGATTACAGGCTAGTAGACGGTAACAATAAGATAGTGGCTATCAGCGGTACTTCTGTGTTTAAGACTGATGGTACTGGTGATGGCACATGGAACGACATTACATCAGGTGAGACTGTTACAGCAGACTTTACATTCGACTTTGTGCAGTTTAGAAACATCCTAGCCTTCACAAATGGCAATGATCCACCGCTTAAATGGGATCAGCCGAATGCTGCATCAGATATAGCCCAGTTCAGTGATCTGCCAACAGGTCTTACTAAAGCCAAGCATTTAGAAGTGTTCAAAGATTTCACCTTCTTCTGCAATGTGACTGTCAGTGCTACTGCTCATCCTTCACGTTGCTATTATTCAGCTCCTGGTGAGATTGACACTGACTCTGGCACTTGGACAGATTCAGATTTCTTCTATGTAGGCAGAGACAAAGGTGAGGGTGAGATCACGATGGTAGAAGCCCTCGGCGACCGCATGGTAGTCGGCAAAGAGTTCGGTGCTATCTACAACGTGTTCTTTACTGGTAACAGTAATGTACCCTTCATCAACCAGAAGTCATTTAGTCAGGTGGGTGCAGGGTCTGCTTATGCCAATGTGGTTGTGCGCAACGTTCTGTTCTTCTGGTCTACAGACGGCTTAGGCTTCTATGCTTACGACGGCCAGAACTCTATTAAGATATCGGACAAGATAAGCCCAACTATTCAAGACCTAGCCGCCTCTCGTTTTGCCAAGATAGTAGGAGCCGTCTATCCCAAACTCAACCAGATTTGGTGGACATTGACAGACAACGGTACCACCAATGAGACAGCTTTGATTTACGATTATGAGAACAAATCATGGACGGTCTATAAAGGTGTTACTGCCAGCTATGCTACCCAGATAGAGAACGGAAATATCATTCAACTCTGGACAGGTGACTATAACGGCAGGATCGTCAAACATGATGTGTCGGACGATGACGTGGATTCCTCTGGCACAGATGGTGCAGCCATCGATGCCTTCTACAAATCAGGCTGGCTGTCTATGGGTAATCCTGCTATGACTAAGTCGATTGACCACATCATAGTCTATTCACAAGTCAAGGGTAATTGGAACTTAACAGTCGGTACCGGCTTTGACTTCTTAGAAACAGATAAGGCACAGCTAACCATTAATCTGAGTGGTGGCGGTGTTACTTGGTCAGACAATAACTGGTCAACATTCAACTGGTCTACTACTGAGGGTGGTAAAGTAAACCGGCTTGACTATCCTACAGGTCGTGGGCGTGTGGTTCGTGTGAATATGTTTAACCGTCAGGCTGATGAACCATTTGTAGTGGAAGGCTACAGTGTTATCTATAAAGATGAGACTCTTTTTTAAAACATTATTACTGTTGTCAATAGTTACAACGTATGTTGCACCGGCTTCTTTTGCCATAGAACAAATCTGGAAGCAAAGCAGACTACCGGTTGAAGAAAGCCGTCAGGAAGAACATTTCCGTGACCTTGACCAAGACATTAACAACCTGTTCTTAGCACTACGCAACAACGTAGCATTCGGCATTTCAACGGACGGGTTGCTTGGTTCTAATATAGACGGACAGTATCAAGTAGTAGCAGACACAGGAAATGCCAACACACAGTTTTCAATAACACATACTTTAAACAGAGTTCCTAACGGCTACATAGTCGTTAAGAACGATACAGATGGAGTGGTATATGACGGGACTTCTGCAAATACTTCGACGACTCTTTTTTTGCGGCATGGTGGCGCAAATGCTGCTATTACCGTTTTCATTATCTAATGCTTATGCACAAGAACTAGGCGCAGGCTCAGGTACTAGCTATCCGTCTGCACTCGACACTGATAGCACCTTAGAGACCACTAGCACATTAGCTAGAGAAGACGTACCCAACGATTTAGGTGCTGCTACTGTAGCTGTGCAGAATGAACTAGGCACAGATCCAGCGGGTACTATTTCTGATGTAAAAACCTATCTCCAGACAGAGCATGTGAATGATGGTACTCATGGCGACATCACTGTTAACTTGCTCAACCAAGGTTCTCTCATCATGGAAGGTGATACCGCTGACGGTAATGAACTGACTTGGAGCTGGATGGATGTAGCATCTGATGTTGCTGTGAACTGGAGTGGCTCCACTTCAATAGGGCAACAACAAATGCATCTCTTTGAAAACTTAAATATCATGGATGTGAATACGATCTATGAAGGTGCAACGTCTGACGACTTTGAGACAACCGTTACCTTTACAGATCCCACAGCTGATAGAACAGTTACCCTTGGGAATGAAGAGTTAAACTTTCCCGAACAAGCTATTAAAGGTTGGGCTGTATGGGACGGAACTGATGGCTCAGTTGATGATAGTTTTAATGTTTCAAGTATTAGCAACGCTGTCGCAACTATATATATAATTACTTGGGATGTAGACTTTGCTGATGGCAACTACGCTATTGCTGGATCAGCTCTAGGTGCTAGTACGCAAATATCTATGGTGGGTATTTCGGTAGCAACAGCCCCTGCCGCTGGTACTGTTAGTCTTACAGTAAAACAATCAAATGATGGCGGAGGTGAAGTTACAATCGTTAATGCAATGGCCATAGGAAACCGATAGGAGAAACCATGAAGCTACTTTTTATTATTCCAATGTTACTTATAAGCTCATTAGTGTATGCCGAATGGGAACACTATGCCATTGAAACTGTTGACGATGGTGTTGCTATCCTTGCCTACAATCTTGAAGCAAAAGATACCTTACAAGATGTTATCAGAGACTCTGGATTTGAAGGAAGACCTAAACATGAAATCACAACAGAAGACGTTCCTGAGGGTGGTCCAGACCGTCATGCCTGGGAATGGCGTGGTGGCAGGATACAGATTAATCAAGCTAAGAAAGCTGCTAAAGATGCAGAGAGAGCAGCTAAACAAGGAAGACGTAACGGTCATCTACAACGTCTAGGAATAACCGAGGATGAATTCCAAGAACTTGTCCACGGCGCAGAATAAGGTAATAGAAGAACTGTTCTTTCTCTATAAGGCATATTTACCGTTAATCTGTTATAGCTCAACAGATGACCAGATCATCAGACGTATTTTAGTATTGATAGCTAAAGACAGGTATGTGATAGCTGTTAGAAATAGCAAGGTAGTTGGCTTCATAGAAAGCTACCGGCTAAATGCAGAACAGGTAGAACAATTAATAGCAGAGGCACAATGGACAATAACACATGATGTGGATGATTCTTTCCCTGTATGTTTTGATATCAGCCGTGAAGATATTAACACTGGCATTTATAGCTGGGTCGATAATGTTTGTATTGATTATAGCTATCGAGGTAGCAGAGTTATGAGAGAAATGTATAAAAACTATTTAGTGAAGAATAAAGATGCTGTCATGCATCAGGGTCATCGTTTTCCAAGGAAAGCTGGCTTAGTAATTTCAATCGGAAGGAGTATTTGATATGAGTGGTGGAGGTGGAGATCAAAGAAGTGAAAGTGAAAGTACACAGGAAGGTAGTCAGAGTTTTCAGTTTGATCCAGCAAAAGGAGACTTTCAAAGTATCCTCATGGATCTTTTTAAAGGTCTTTCTCCGCAGCTCTTAGAGACTTCGCAGAATATCTTTACCAACCTGCTGAATCCTCTTTCACAAGGTGAACATGCAGCTGGTATCTTTGGAGACTTAGGCAAAGGTCTTAGTGAAGAAGCAATCAGCAATATCATTGAGCGTTCAACCCAAGAGATTAATGTGGGTGGCGCAGGTACCGGTACACTAGACTCAGGTACGTTAGGTGCTGTAAGAGCTAGAGGCGCACAGGACATTGGTGTGCAGGCAGAACTAGCCAAGCAGAACCAGTTGCAACAGTTACTCGGTCTAGCAGTCGGTGGACCAGGCGCAGCATTTGCACCGTTCTCAGGATTTGGCAACAACTTACAAGGCTTGTTGGGTCAACCAACCGGTCAGACAACAAACATATTTCAAAAGAGCTTCCAAAATCAAAACCAGGGTGGCGGCGGATTTTTCGGTTAAGGAGAGACAATGGGTGGATTTGGTAGAGGTGCAGCAGAAGCAACTGGGAAGGCAATCCCGAATGAGTTTGCTAAGCTATCAAGTGGAGCTGACTTTCTAAACTTTATACCTGTTATTGGTCCAGCTTTAGCAGTAGCGGTAAAAGCAATAGGTGCTATTGATGCTGGTGCAACAACCTTTGGAGACACTGGTAGCTTGAGTAAGGGTGTCTCAGCTGGGTCTAAACCAGCAACAGGTCGTTCTACTGATCCTGGTCGCTTTGGTTCAGGACCTGAAGATGTGAATAAGTTAGATGGCTTAGAGAAACTAGGTGCTATTCTCAACTTTATCCCTAAACCAGGAACAGGTGGTTTTGGTGGTGGAGGAGATCTTCCAGCTAATACTAACATTACCTTCGGAGATGGTGGTCTAGGTGACGGTGTTCAGCAAGCAGGTGATGGTGGATTTGGCAACTTTAGTGGCTTCATTCCTGGAGGGGACGTTAATGCACCTGGTGGTGGAGAAGGAGACGGGTTAGCACAATTGTTCAACCTTATATCAGGTGGTAGTGGAGAAACTGGAGAATTTAAGTTACCTGATTTTCAACAACAGCAAAGCCCGCAACAACAACTAGCAGCTCCTCCTGAGATCAATTCACCTTTCTCAGGTGTTAATAGACCACAGGCTGCACAAGCAGATGTGCCTGATGTGTTAGCACTACTTGCGGCACTACTTAATCAACCAGATCCTTTTGCTAACTTAGCAGCATCAGCAAGACCAAGAATAGGAGCAGCGTAATGGCACCTAAACAAGATAGAACAGCGGTTGGAGCTTCTTCAGCTTTAGCTGCTTTTAGTCAATTTCTGATTGGTGGTCAACAGCTTTCAAATGCTAATAGAAATCCGTTAGCACCTGTAAACCTTGTCCAATCAGGTATTGCTGCATTTAATCAGTTAGCTAAAAATCAGCAAACTCAGTTGAAGCAAGAACAACAACTGTTTGATAACTTAGTCACTCTATCTGGTCTTAATAACCAGTTTAGAACACAGGAGAGAGCTGAAACAAGTGAACTCTTAAAACTTAAGCAAGCAGAGTTTAAAGGGCAAGCATTAAAAGGTGTCCAACTGCGAACAAAACCAGGTGCAGTAGCAGCTAGAAGAACACCTGGAGGTGGTTTTGAACAACTACAAACTACTAGAAGCGGTTTCAGTTTCCAGCCAACAGGTCCTACTGCATTACAGCAAAAAAGACAGGAAAAAGAACTAGCTGAAGAATTTACTATAGCCAAAGAAGGTAGAACCACAGCAGCATCTATTAAAGAAAAGCGGAGAGTTCAGGCTTTAGAAGCTAATGTACTAAGGCATGACCTTGGTAATACAGTAGAAGCCTTCGAAAGACTTGGTAAAACAAGAGGACCAATCGGAGCAGTATCACTAGGAGCCCTCTCTTTTGCACAACCTTTTGTTGGTAGAAAAAACTTTGCTGAATTTAAAACATTAGCAAGACCGTTACTTTTCAGTCTCATTTCTTATACGACCGGTCAAAGTAAAAGAGGATTATCTGATGAAGATGTCAGACTCTTAAAAGAAGCCTTTGAATTTAAAGCTGGTCAAAAAACAGATGAAGTAATTGGCAGGTTTGAAGGTGCTATAAAGTTAGTCAATAATAGAATAAAAGCATCTAATCCTGATGGGATTTTATTGCCAACCTTCAAAGAAATGCGTAGACGAATCAAACAAGGTAAATCAGCCATTCCACCTTCAGGAAACATACAAAGTGTTAGGCAGGTGCAATAATGGGAATGTTTAGAAAGAAACTTTCAGACGGAAGAATATTTGAGATAGAAGCAAATACAATGCCTACTGATGCAGAGTTTCTTGAATTCGTTGGTGACAGTTCTATTCCAGAAGACCGTTCAAAGGTTAATGACGAATCTCTTGGTATAAGTGCAGGTCAGTTAACACCCGTTGAGAGAATGGCTAGACCATTTATGGATGAAGAAACACTTGTAACCAGAGAAGCTAGTCAAAGGATTGCATTAGACCTTAGACCTGACTTTCCATTAGAGCCAACTGGTTTTAATTTCAACAACTTGAAAGATTTGCCACTTGATTTAGCTGAGTTTACTTTCAGGAGTGGTTTACAAATAGGCGGACAGATATTAGGCGCTAAAGCTGGTGGTGCATTAGGTGCTTTAACGCCTTTTAGAGCTGGACAACCTTTTGGTATGGTTGTTGGAGGAGCTGCCGGTTCAGCAGCAGGTGAAGCAATAAGACAGGAAATAGGAATGCAATTAAACCTTAGATCAGAAAGAGACGGCGGAGAAATAACCGCAGAGGCATTATTTGGAGCCATCGGCGAAGGTCTTGGTCTCGGTTTAAAGACTTTTGATCCTCAGATAAAGGCTGCTTTAAGACCTTATATGTCACGACTTAACGGTCTAATGAAAAAAGGTTCTACAAAGTTTGGAGGAAGACTTCCTAACATCATTAAGTTGCAATCAGGTATAAAAGAAAATAGGACAGAACATTATCTGAAAAGAAAACTTAAAGATGGTGTAGAGATATTGAATGAAGGAAATGCTATGCCAGATGCAACTGATGATTTAGCTAAGTTTGTAGCAGCTGGTATTTCTGGTGGTGGACAAGTAAGTGATAAACAATTAGCAACTCAAATGTTCAGACTTGGTAAACAAGTTACAAAAAAAGGCGGAAGTGTAAATCAGGTTCTTGATTTCTATGAGAGGGAACTAGGCATTCCTAAAGATGTAACTTCTAGGTTTATTGAACGGGGTCCCAAGATTTTTAATCCATTTAATATAGAAAAGAGTTCTGTTGTTACGCTTGCACATAATTTGTCAGTCGGATTGGATAAAGCCATTAAAGAATCTGGCAAGTCTATAAGGTCGGCATTCAATAGCGCAAAAGCACAATTCGGAAAAAAGGTTGTCAGCATAACTGACACTAATCAAAAACTCTTAGATACTTTACGAGCATCAGGGCTTATTGATGAGTCTTTAAACATATCAAAAAGTTTTTCTAAGTCTAAGTTGAAAACAGCTAGAAAGCAAGCTGATGTATTTAGTGAGGTCTTTGATGAGTTCTTTGAGATTAAAGTGGGTGCTAGACCAACTGATGCACAGGTTAAGGAATTTCTGAAAAAGGGTCTTAGCCTAAATAAAGAAGAAATAGCAAAGTTTGCAAGAGGAGTGGAAGGAAGAACTTCTGCTAAAGAGCTGACTTTTTCTGAATTGGTTGATCGTTATAATAGGTTGACAGCAAAGTTGACGCAAGCTGATTTTGATTCGCTAGGTCAATTATCTCCTGCGCTTGTTGAATATTTAGCTGCTGTCAGAAATAAGATTGTATCAGTCACAGGACAAGGTTTTAACAATCCAATCAAACTGGCTAATTCAAACTTTGAGCGGCTAATGAATACCAGTCAGCTTTTGCGAAAAGCAGGAAATGATTTGGCTGGAGTTGAATCTTTTTTTAAGAACATAACCTCAGCTAATACACAACAAGCAAATATTTTGGATGCTATATCATTAGATTCTCAACTATCACAATTTGGCGGTTCTTTTTTAGACGATCTAGTTGATTATACAGCAGTCCAGAAGATCATAGGAATAGACAATGTTAAAGCTATTTCTTCATTCGGTAAAAAGTTAAGCAAGGTGTTTGATTTAGACCCAAATCTGGTTGCTCAACTCCAATTAGATGAGCAGTTGTTTGGTCAATTCAAGTTTATGGAAAAAGCTAGGGATTTGAGAACTGCTTTTGAGTTCGCCCAAGATCCGCTAAACCTCATCAGAATGGGTGCTGCTTCTAATATTATGGGTTCTAAGATGGTAACAAGGATGCTCTTAGGTGGAGGTGCGCTTTCAACAGTTATGGGTGTCCCTGCTGGTTTGATTACTGGTTATTTTGCAGTCAGACCAAAAACATCAGCAGCTATCTTAAAGTTTGTGACATCTAACAAAGGGAATGCTATTGCTAATAATGTTGGCAGGTTTGCTTCCAAGGTTGGTCCTAGAATAGCAAAAGGTGCTTCATCGTTATCAGGCTTTTCAGGAGCTGGTGCAGAACAAGCTGGTTCGGCTGGAGGCAGAGCTGCGTTATCGCAGTTAGCCAGACTGATTAATCAAAATGAAAATGCTTAGTCTTTGGAAGCTACACAACAAACAACTAGAAATATTGCAGCAAGTACTAGAGGGAATAATATGATGTTAATTAGGAATGTCAACATATTAAAGACTATCACCTTACTCATTGTTTGTCAACTCTTATTAACACCTTATGCACAGGCTATTAACATTATATCAGGCAGAAAAGCTGTCACAGCAGCCGGTACAGCAGAGACATTGGGCAGCGGTGCAGCCATCTGTAACCGGATAATACTGACTGCCTTTGAAGCTAATACTGATGCTGTGGTGATAGGTGATAGCACAGTTGATGCTACAGAAGCAACACGTACAGGCTTAACACTATTTGCAGGTCAAACAGAGTATCTAGAAGGAGCACGTTCCATTGCAATTACTTACATCGATAGTGAAGTCAGCAGCGAAGGTGTTGCTTGGGTTTGTTTGGGTCGTTAGTCTAACTGCCTGTCAACCAGCTATAGCAGGCATTCCACCCACTCAACTAGAAGATGAGGGTGTCAGACAGGGTGTCCCTGTTTGGAAAATAGACTGTGTAGGACCTGATATAGCTTGTACTCACTCTAACGTCACCGGCACCATCACAGCCACAGGTGCTGCTGTTGTTACCGGCTGGACAGATGACGGTACAGAAGTCCGTCTCACAACCGCAACTGATGAGGTAGAGATAGGTTCCGCAGGTGCTATTACCGCAACACTAGGTGTCACAGGTGATGTCATCATTATCCATACCGCTACAGAAGCAGATAACAATGCTTTAGAAGTGGATGTAGATGCCGCAGGTTTTGGTGACGTTAAGGGTTTAGAGATTGAATACGACACAGGTGCTATTGCCACCGGTCAAGATGAAGCTATCATCTTAATAAACATCAATGAACTTGATGCTACAGGCGGTGAAGTCTTTGGTCTTGAAGTCTTAGCAACAGACGGTGCTGCTGACAAGATTACTGCTGTTAAAGCAGGTGCGCTTGTAGGACCCATTCTCCAAGACTCAGGAGTATTCATCAATGCAACCCTCGGTACGAACAATACCAATTCAACAAACG
>SDBU01004395.1_pt1 | contig 17295 bp, 23 predicted proteins | sample 2277071 | NCBI WGS metagenome assembly SDBU01 (sample SAMN10397929, study PRJNA504765) | marine sediment metagenome | isolation source: marine sediment core GS08_GC12, 126 cmbsf | place: Arctic Ocean: Gakkel Ridge, Loki's castle | collected 2008 | reverse complement strand
GGACGGAAAAGAACCCATGCAAAACTTCTTTCTCCTCTTCCCCTTCTTTTTCTTTGTTGACTTTCTTGAACCAGGGAGCTAAAATCCAAACCGCCTTTGCGCCTTTCTTGACTGTCCGGTCCAGTTCCTTCCATTTTTTATATCCGGCCACCTGGGAGCAACCGGCAAAGTGCAGAATTATCTGATTGTAAAGGCTATATCTGTGAAAGCTGGCCAGACTGTCCAGGATAGTCTTAAACTTATCCGGGGTTAATTCCTGGACTTCCCCGAGTAGTTCCTTAACTCTGTTCATGTTCGCTTTTGTTATCTGCTTATTAGTAATCTTTATCACCCCCTTTATTCAAAAAATAAATTCTATTGATTAGTATTTATTATATACTAAAAATAAGAAAAGTCAACCCCCCTCAAATTATTTATATTTATAGAATAGGATCTACCGGCAGGAGATTAAATAGGTATTTAAGCCTTGACTCTATAGAGTGAAAAGCCTCAAAAAGATAGAGTCTATTCTAAGGCATCTAAAATCTTTTGACATTGAATTTTTATTTGATTTTTTATTTCCCCTGGTAATTGTTTTAAGGTTTTGCTTTCTATTATCTCTATATGTCCGCCTTTCGGTTCTCCGATTCTTTGACCACTTAACCGGCGCACTTGAAATGCTTTAATATTCTCGGGATCTACTTTGTCAAACCGGACTTCTCTACCGCCATATTGAACAGGTCTGCACCAACCGCAAAAAGGACATTGTTGATATTCAATTTCCTTCATTCTTGCTCACCTCCTTCCCGGGAGAAATTTAAGACAATTTAAGGCTATTTTAAGGACTTGTTTTTTTCAATATGAACAAACATACCAGTCCCTACCCGATAGCCTGTTTTCAAAAAGACTCTATCAACCTGGGTTGAAATTTTGCCCTTGGGTAAACCCTAGTTTTTGCCTTTGTCAAGAAATACCCCAAAGTAATTTCTTCCGTCGCTGTATTTCGTATGTCCCTTTGTGCAATACGCATCACGCACGACGTATCGATTTATTATATTACCCATTATGTTGATTGAGGCTTCAAAAGCCCCAAAACCCGATTTTTTTATAAAGTGCCAAAGAATTGACAACCATAGAAGCCCAAATCAAGCCTTATCTTGCCTGTATATGAGTTATAACCCATTTTATAAATTATTTTGCCTGATTCAATGCTCTATGGAGTTGCTTTTTTCAAGCCAGTTCTAGCCTTTAGCGTTTTTCCTATTTTTCCCATTGATATTTTTGACTAAACTATGGAGTTCTTTTACCGCTTCCGTATTTTTTTCTATTACATTGTTGTTCTCTTTTAATGTTTTTCGGAAGCTGATAAGTAAATAGGCAGCCACGAAAATGGGGAATCCCAAGTCCTTTATAAAAGAAGCAATTGTCTCATACATTGTCCCTTTCCTTGTTCATTTTTGTCAATTATCTGATGGTAAAGTTATTTCTCTTACGGGAGAAAGTTCTCTTACGGGAGAAAGTTCTCTTACGGGAGAAAGTTCTCTTACGGGAGAAAGTAATGAATCCCTTCTTTTCACTCCAGCCATTGTGAACATTCCCGGGTCTGACCAATCTCCTTCGTTGTCTTCATCATCCCAGAATTTTATCCTCCAGTAGTAGGTTGTTCCATCTTCCGTTAATTCAATCCCCTGGTAGAGTATCTCGGGACATCTTTCTCCTTCATCTAGGTTATCCATACTTGTTTTACCAGAGTTCCACATCTCGGTGCCAGTAAAATCACTGGCGGTATTAACCTGGATTTGGTAATTGTTGGCTATGTCTCCTGTATTGGGGTCATTGTAGATAGCTGAAAATCGGGGTTTTCCCTGTTTTATCTCTATCGGATTAAATTCTTGTGGACATTGAGAAAGACGAAGATCCGTAGGACTAGCTGGACCTCCTGTATGAGGATCTCCCCCAAATTGAATTTTCCATGAACCCTGTCGATTGAAAATATAAACCGGCTCTGGTAATCGATTAGAACTCGGATGCCAAGCATGCAGGAGGCTTGCCCCATATTCACCTTGATTTTTGTCTTCATTCAAAATAATTTGTGTTGCACCCCAAGCCCCACTCTCATAAGTACGCATCAGCACACTGTACTTGTCAGTATAGGTTCCCCATCCTGTACCATGCCACATTACATGAATTCGACCTTGGGCATCTACTGAAATCGACGGATTTCCTTGTGTCCCATTTATATCTGTAATATGAGTAGTACCTGACCATACGCCATCTACTCTTTTATAATATTTAATATTAAGAGAAAGGGGCCAATTTCCTCCGAGACCAGTTTCGGTTACTACAAAATGAATATTTCCCAAAGAATCAACTGCAATAGAAAAATAAGTAAAAGGATAACTACCTGCATAAGTTCCAGTACAAATCAATTCTGGAGTACTCCAAGAACCGGCAGTACCACAAATATACCAATACTTCTTGTAAAATGAATCTCTAGCAATAATATGTAATTTATTTTCTTGATCAATATCAAATGCTACCCATGGAACTCGGCCAAAATCTGCTATTACTTCAAAGCTAGACCAATTTCCACTTGGAGTTTTCGTCCAGTACAAAGCCTGCCTACCGCTAGAATAACCACTAACTAGATGAAGATTATTTTCAGAATCTACCAATAGTGAAGAAGAATTATCGCTAGATCCAAGGGCGGGACTATAACCCGGTAAATCACTAATCGTTCCCCAACTACCTGATGTTCTTTTAACATACCTTATAGCAGTTGAATCAAAGAAGGTGATATGAACATTCCCTGAAGAATCAACTGCAATACTTGGAAAATGTTGACTCGCACTTAAACTAGGTACCGGATCTTCAATGGTCCAAGTTTCTCCATAATCATCAGAATAAGCATAATAAACATGATATAAATATTCGCCAAAAGAGGCTCTACGAAAGATGCAATGAATTCTTCCATTTGAATCAATTACTAATTTTCTTTGCATCGGTTCAGCTAGAGTGTTTGGAAAAATATTTTCATTACTGACGATATATGATTCAGATGCCGGAGATTCATAACCACCACTCCCACTCCATGCCTGAAACTCGTATAATCTCCAGTTACCGGCCGTAGTCTTTCGGACATGAATGTTCCATCTTTTGACAAAACCATTAAGTGGAATTTCTACCCAAGACAAAGCAGTACACGGGCCTCGATAATGGACCCATTCCACTCCTGCTCCGGGTCCCCCCGGCCCTGAACCTGGTAGGTCTGAAGAAATTTCTATATTATCAACATCTCCACCTCCAATATCTGAACAATAGATACGAACTTTATAAGTAGTAAAAACCCCAAAAGATAAAGTCAATTTTGCATTATTTCCTTGTCCCGTAGCATAAGTCGCTACATTCCCATCGTAGGCATTGGCTTCATTGGTCCACTTTCCTCCTGGATCTGAATGGCTTGTCGGCGAGACCCAACCCATCTATTCTTCTCCCCTATACACTATCTTCATAATCCTTTTCCTATTGACTCTTGAGTAATCCACAACATCTATTTCCCCTTCTTTTTTTCCACTTTATTCGGGTTATATTCTTTTGCTTCGAGTTTAATAGAATCTTTTTCACATTCATTCTCAATTATTTTTGGTTCGATTATTCTTCATGCTACCACTCTAGCGAAGGCGAACAAGCTCATTGAATCTTGATTAAATCACCTTCGCTAAAACCATCAGTCTAAAAGTGCCTTGGGCTACGGCTCCGTTAGTATATTTTATTCTTACATACCGACCGGAAATATCAACTGATTCCACCTGAGCAGTATTAGCAGCTACACTATATTGATTAGAATAATCCCAGTTTACCCCATCAGTGCTTTCCTGTATTTCGAGGCCGTCGGCAGCTGAGGCTTGATCAGCAAAAACCAATAAAGTCAATTTTGGGTAATTTAGAGCATCAAAGGAGTCGCCAGTATATACTCCGTTAGCTCCGAGGGCTGTGCTGGTTGAAGCAACTACCTTTCTTAGTTGAGCTTGAATATCAACTGGTTGGATTACTTTTTTAGGTAGTTCCCATTCTCCTTTACCAATGAGTAACCTTAAAGTTTTTCCGCTTTGAGCAGTATGGGTTAAGAAAAGAGTATCGAACTTGAGTTTGAGCGGGTCATACTCACTTAGCTCAAAACTGTGTCCAGAAGTAGACTTAAATTTTATCTGTGCGGTACCGTCCAGAGTAATAGGAATTAGGATATTACCTTCTTGGGAAAACTCGGTTATCTTCTCATCAGTTCTTGCAGTATCAAGTTTATAATCTCTGACATCATACCAGTCTAAATCTCCAATTTTAGTTAATGTTGAGTTTAGTATCTTGAGAAGTGCAGGGGTTGATAAAGCGTTCCTAAACTCCTCTCCTAGTTTTTGCCAAAAATTCGGATATAGAGTGAATTCCCCTTCAGCTTTTAATATGCCATCTGTACTACTATTTTCTGGCATCCTTTTTTCCTATTAAGTATGTAACTAAAAAGAATGCTAATCCTCCTATGATTACCCATTTCCAGGGAAACTTTGCCTCGGTAGGTGCTGCTGCCAGAGTTAATTGAGCAGGTAATTCTATTGTTGCTTCAAATTTTCCGTATACTTGATTATTCATTTCAGTCTGCATAAATTTCAAAGTGGATAAAGTTTTTGCCTATAAGATACCAGATGATTCTGTTGACTCTCAGAGTATATTTCCTATCGGCAAAGTTAAAACTAATTTCCACTCCCTCTTTAACTGTCGCCTCTAAAATTATATCCTTTGGATTTATTCTCTCTTTAAGCTCATTGTAAATAAATTCTTCTCTGTCTTTCCACTCCTCTTGTTCAGTGCTAGTTAAAAAGAGAAATATCTTTACCGGTTTCTTTAGGTGAATATCAGAGACATAAAAAGTAAGGTTTCCTTTGAATGGCTCGCCTTCTAAGACTATTTTGTGCCTTTCTGGTAGAGTAAGTCTTATCGGTTCTTGGTTTTCTTGAGCGTAAGCTGGTGTAGAGAATGTTAATATTGCTTCTTTAGAGTCTAGTTCGCTGATGTGGTATAATCCCAATGTGTTCGTGTCCAGAATAAATTTGCCAGTGGGGACCGTAAGCAGGGCTACTCCCATCACACCCGAAAGTATGCGGGGAGCAAGCCTGATTTTAGGGAGTCTGAGGCTCTTGACCTTAATTCCCCCATCAAAAATGCCGATGAGAAACAGCAATATCCCACCCACAAAACACAGGTTCGGGAATTGTGTTCCTAAAAGAGAATTTAAAATATTAAGCACTTATCTTGGCCTCCTTTTTTATTCTGCTAATCCTGCTTCTACCAGAGCCTCGGCCCTAGTCCAATTATGCAATTTGATAAATACATCTTGAATATCTGTTGGAATACTAGCCCAGGGGAGTTCCCTTACCAATCTTTGATTAACCAAAGAACCTATAGTATTCCCTTCTACATCTATAAATTGGTAAGGTCGTGTAATGGTCAGAATGATATTGCCGTCTGTGTCCGTATGTGGCGAGAGAATAATCTTACCGCATTTTATATCCACCGCAGTCCAGATTCTTTCCAATGTATAGGCTGTTATAGCGGATAGACCTATAACCGCCACTATTAAAACTACAACCCATAACTTCTTCATTTTATACCTCCAATTACTTTATTATACCTGAACCCACTATTTTTTGTTTCTTCAAAGTGTATCCAGGAAACACATTCCCCGTACCCCCCGCCGAGAGGTCATTGCTGTTAGTAGTCTCATCACTATAATCTCCATTGAATTTATAATGAGCTACGAGGCCGACTCGCTTGACGGAGATGTCGTCGAAATAGACAATACCTGTGGTAGTTTCATCCTTCATTCTCAAAATTACTCTTGGATTGTTGATTGATAAAAGACTGAATACATCAAGGTATTGCTCGTATTCAGCATTGGTTGCTCCATAGGTCGTTCCAGATACTTGACCACCTACATCATTGTAGATAAGAGCTGTTATTGTCCCTGCCGTTCGAGTAGGATAATAGTACCAAGCCTTAAATTCATAATACTTAAGAGCTGTTAGACTTAGGCCAGACTCTCTTATCTCAAAATCTGTACTGCCATCGTTATTAGTAACCTCAAGTTTAACAGCGTGACTTCCTCCGTGAATCTCTACCTGTTCATCAGTTATATCCCTAACTCCAGCACTTTCTCCACTTTCCGTCCAATCATCAGGCGCATCTCCTGTCCAGCTTTCTATGCCAGGGTCAGTAATCTTCTCTGTCCTATCCGCATCAGCGTAGCCATTCCAGCTACCTGAATCATATTCGCTGATGTCCTTGAATACATTGCGTCCTGCTGCTCGCCAGGTGATATAAGTCTCGTAATCTGCTGGCAATCCATTGAGCCCAAAGTTCCAGGCTCGGAGTTCGTCCAAAAGAGCATTAAGCATAGCCGTTCCATCTCCTGAAGCACCCACCCCGAAGGAATTGGCAGAATCTATATTTCCTAAACTTGTTGGGTTGTCCTGTTGTGTATAACTACCAACCTCATTGCCGTCGATGTAAAACTTCATTCCTGTAGCACTACTTCTATCAACAATAACAACAAGATAATGCCATTGTAAATCATCCATTTGACTTGCACTAGTCTTCATATCTGCTCGCAGGTTACCATCATCAACGATAAGACTCAATTCCCCATCCGATCGCCTGAAGTAAACTGAATAACCTATATATGATGATACCCACTTATCAACTACCCGAGGAAAAGCCTCTGGTTGACTAGCTAGAGGCACCAATAACTTTATCCGCATTCCAATCATAAAATCACTGAGCCCCATGTCGAGGCCAGACTGACTGCCATCGGCAATCGAGGCGTAGCCTGAGCCGTTTAGTTCTAATGCTCGGTATGAAGCAAAGGTAGGTAAAGAAAAGCTACTTAATAAAAACAAACTAACTGCTACACAAAGAAAAACTCGTTTAGACCATTTTTTCATCTAATTTCCTTTATTTATAATAGGCGATCCAGTTCGCACCCGTCCCTGAAATATCCCCATAAATTCCTGTCGTAGCTTCTACTGGAAAAGGATACATCACACCCCCATTATTATCGCCCCCAGCTACAATCCACTTTCCCAGTACAGTTCCATCAGCCGAGTCAGGGTCATCGTAGAGGATTAAAGTTGCATCATTAGTCCCGTCCGTGAATACCAGGAAACCTCCCAGCCACCCAGCAGATGCTTTGACTGCTTGGTCGCTACTCTGCAAACCAAACGATGTCAGTTCTCCGACAAGGATTTTACCGTCCAGTGAAGTTGTGTCTCCAGCAATCGTTGAGGCATCAGTTGCAATATTACCCGTATCGGTGTCGATAGTCCCCAACAAAGCGTCCATACTACCAGTATCCACGTCCATCGTAGTCAGTATTCCCTCTATTCCATCCGTGTTATCGTCGATGTCCTGTAGTAAATCCCGATGTTCGGAGTCAAAGGCAATAGAAGTTGAGGGAACCAAAATGAGCAGGAGTATTGCTATTAGTATAGGGATTAGTTTTAAGTAAGTTTTCTTAAACATTGTTTTCCTCCTTAATATTTTCTGGCCCAAGCAGCGAGTCTTAAAGTTGTTTGAGCTACTGCACCATTAGTAAGTTGGATTCTTACATATCTTCCATAAATCTCTACCGATTCAGCTCTTCCAGTGCTGGCCGATAGAGTCCAAGTTATTTCAGAATCCCAATTCGTTCCATCTATTGACTGTTGAACCTTTAGCCCATTATTCGCTGATGCTTGGTTGGCAAAAGCCAAAAGAGTTATCTGTTTCAATCCATCAACATCTATAGCATCTGAATTGTAAACTGCGTTTGTTCCCAAGGCAGTTTCGGTTCTGAGGATAAGCCGTCTTGCACTATCTTGGGTATGATACTCTTTGTTGGATATGTAAAATTCGATAGTTTGATTAGCTTGAGTCGCCCAAGTAAGGTATATCTGACCAAAAGGAATTTTGAATTGAGTTCCGGCTATAAGGTTATAGGTAGAAGCACTTGGTCGGTCGAATTTTGCAGTTACTTGTCCAGTATTGCTTTTAACATAGACATAATTCGCTTTACCGGGAAATTTTTCCAAAAGATAGTTTGTTTTAGCAGTATCTAAGTTAAATTGATGTTCAGTAACCCATTGTGGCTCCTCTTCTTTTTCCTTGATTTCCAATATTCGGTGAATATCACTTACTATATCAAAAGGCTTATGATAAAGACGAGCTTCGGCATTGATTCCTTCCAGTTTAACGGCAATTCCACCTTCATATTTTTTTGGCTCTATTAGAATTTGCTCGTTTTCCTGTCTTCCTTCTTTACATTCAACTGAGAGTAGTGGCTCTATTCCATTCCGACTTCTGGCATCGAATATTTTTAGATTGCCTCCGTAGCCATTGGTGAGGATTTTCGCACCAGCCAAGATTCCGGGGACTTCGGTTAAAACTCCGCTCTTGGAGAATTTGATTATTTCGTATTTTTTTTGTTTGATAGTGATTGTATCCATTCAAGCCTCCTACGTTTTTTCATACGCTTCTTGTGACTCATTGATATCCATATTTATTTTGTTCCCAGACGACTGAGACCTAGCCAAATCTCTCTTAGTTCATCTTTTGTCCATTCAAATGTTGCCATTTTAAAGCTCCTTGTAGTATTTTAGGTTAAATATTTACTTTCAATTTCTATAATTTGCCGTCTATATTCGGGAAGTTCTCTCCAAGCAAGAAGGGCGGAAAGTAAGGGTACTTCCACTGATACCTTTCCCTCAAGTCCCTGTGCCTTGAATTTGTCTTTTTCTGTAATCGCTTTTGTCTTTAGTATACTTTTCATAGTCCAAGTCCAAGCATAACCCGATATTTTAGGGTTCATTATCTCACCCAGAGGAAACTCCAAACGAGCTTTTCGCTCACTATATTCACTCCAAACACGGTTCCAAGCACTCTCTCCCTTTCCACAGGCTTCTTCTAACTCCAGAAGCATCATCGCTATTTCTTTTTTCCCAAGTATTCGTTCTTTCATCGGATATTCTCCTGATAGTATTTCAAAAAGGGATGCACCCTAAATACCTGTTCGTCTAAATCTCTTAGCTCGGGTGTATAATAATATTGTGCCATCGATGTTTTATATTTCCACCTCAAGAAAGACATAACACTTATCTCTGGCAAGCCTGCTTCTATAAGTTCGATATTTAATCTGTGTCTAATTCCGTGCCAGCTAGTCCCACCTTCGATTTTTAATTGAGCGAGTCCAGATATTCTCTTAAAAAGAAGGCTAATATATGAAGTGGAAGGGACACGGCTAAAGTCGTGCTGGCAAAGGAGATAAAGGATTTGAGAAGGAATGAAGTGTTTTCTAGGTGTTCCACCTTTCTTAGTTCGGATGAATATGGTATTTTCCTCGAAGTCAAAATCCTTTTGACTAAGATTCGCCATCTCTGCTCTTCTCAAACCATAAGTAGTGGAGAGAGCTAGGTAAACTTTTTCTTCAGCCGTGCCCCGGGTATTCGTAGCTAAAATTATCTTAATAATATCTTCTTTAGGTAAAGCTGGCTTTATAATCTGTGTATTCTTAATCTTGGGAAGTTTTGCCTCCCAAGACCATCCTTCCGATTCAAAGTATAGCTTTAGTGCCCAATAAGCTCCTCGAATATAAGCGGAGGAGTATCCCTCTTCTTGCAGGTATTTGAAGAATTCCAGGACATCCCACTTATCATAGGTTATTTTCTTTTTCCAAGAGTGGAATTTGTTAATTTGAGAAAGATAGACTGATTTTGTCTCTTTTTTTTTATCAGAAAGCAAAAGCTCCAGCCTACTTTCCTTTGGCTTTTCTTGAATCTTCTTTGCCCTTTCAATCAGTTGAGTAAGTGCCATTTCATCTCCTAGACATAGTTTCTTTGACGAAGAATACTGCAAAAGGAGCTATTATAATGAGAGGAAGCCATTTTAAGACCTTCTCCTGCCAATCTCCTGATGGTTGATATATTTCTCCAGTTTCGCTGACTAGACCATTAGTGATTTTAAACATTTTTTCGTAAGCTCTTTCAGGTTCTTGTCCTAATCTGCCATAGATTAAGGTAGCATCCATAGCCACCCACTTTTCAGGCTCTTGGGGAGGCATACCAGCTAAGGGGTAGATATGGTCCCAAATTTCCCCTCCGATAGAAGCTAACTTAAGAGCTACCGGATAACCTACTGTAAGAACCATACTGGCTAAGAGAATGGTTAAATCTTCACAATCTCCGGTTTTGAATTTATCTAAGGTATCAACGGCGCCCTGGTAAGTATCTTTTCCATAAGGGTCTCTAACATAACGCACTCTTCCTTGGATAAACTGATAAAGAGCTTCAAGTTCATCTATATCATAGCCGAATCTGGTGCCACTTTGGGAAATTACCTGTCGAGTGACTTCGTAAATTCGGGGATCTTCTCTCCCTTCTTTAATTAGTCTCAAAATTCCACCCAGAGCTTTCTGTTCGTCTTGAGTCAACTGGACACCCCTTCAGCTATTTACTATTCTCGTTTTTGGATTACTGGCGACTGTGGATTTTCAACAGGTAAAACGGGACGAAGGACTCGAGGTTGTTTCTCTTCAGGAGGCTCTTCCTTTTCCATCTTCTCTTTTCTGTCTTTAAGCATTTTGTAGTAGCGAGAATAAGCATCAGTTTTTCTTTCCTCTTTAGCCCGCTCCGTTGCTCGCCCTTCAACAAAAACTTTAGGGTTTTCTTTGCCAGGCTCTAAAAATAGAGATTTTGTCATTTTAGACCTCCGGTCCTGCTATCGCTAACAGTCTTTCTTCAGTAGTAGCTCCTTCTCTTTCTGCCTCCCTTATTATTCCTCTATAAGGTTGGGGGCTAAGACCGGGAACTAGAATCTGCTGATGAATTATCGCCTTAGCATTACCGTGACCTCTCATAAAGTATTCATACTCCTTAGATGAAATAACCATTGTTTTATGCTCCTCTCTTTTTCTTTTTATAATACCAGACTGCGGCAGTAGTAACTCCCAACCCTGCCAGAATTAGATAGGGAGTAATCTTTTTAGGTGGAGCTACAGGAAGTGCTTCGGCTAATTCCCAAGGTTCTTGTCCTGAAGCCTCTTGCATTCTTTGTTCAACTGAATAATCAGGAATACCTACTGGAATTTGAGTATAAGTTTCCCAAGTAGGTGGAATCCCTTCTTCGGCTGGCAATATCGCTCTTCCGTTTATGGCTGTTTGTCCTGGTTGAAGGTAAGAAAAAGGCAAAGAACTCCAAGGTAGTCCCCTTTGTTGTAGCAAACTGGTAGTTCCTGTAATCCATTCATCTTGTTGTGCTCCTACTTCTTCAGAATAGGTAGGAATAGGTTTTCTTTCTTTGGCAGCAGTTCGACAGTTGATAATGAGTGTTTTTACTCGATTTTTTAAGTTATTCAAGTAATTTGTTATGTGTACAAACCAAGCTGGTAGCTCAGGAACTAGATACCTCATTGTTACTGGTGGTGATGGAATCCGAATCTGTTCTAGTTGTCCGAGTATCTTCACTGCCTGATTTTCAATCGTAGCGTAGGGGCTATTATATAATTCAGCAGCTTTTGCTGTTTTAAGAGCATTTTCCAGTTCTTCTATTTTCTTTTCATATTGAATTAAAGCATCCTGTATCTGTGTCGCTTCTGGACCTGGTGTTATAAATACTCTCATTTCTATGTCAGGAGGAAGTGGTTCTACTACTGGAGGCCAAGGTTTCCTTACCATAATTTTAACTGTGAAGCCACCTGTTGGAACCCGAACGAGTTCTGGATACCCACACACAGGACAGGTGAGCCACTCAAAAGCCTGAGTTACAAATGAATCTGGAGAAGGGGGGGCAATCTGTAAAGTTGATTTGCACTGAGGACAGACGACTGTTGGAGTATGAACTACTTCTTCTGGCCTTCGATAAGCTACGTAATTAGGAGTTGATTCAGGGGGATATACTTTGCCTGTCTTTGTATCTCGAATAGATTCTCCTATTGGTTTGTCATAGAACCAGGATATAGGGACTACCTCTTTTTCAGCTCCCGTATAACCGTAAAGGGTTAGAGTTTCGTAGTTAGGGAACCATCTTAATCTCTCGTTATGGTCATACATGAAGACCTCACCATATCCGCTTGCTTGGTAAATAAGCCATTTTTCAGTTGGACGAAAAGGAGGAGGCATTGAAGTTATAGGAGTCATAATGGGCATCGGCAGTTCTCCTTCAGGTGGTATAATTGGTGCAACTGGTGGTGCTACTGCTTGAGACACAAACTCAAATTCCTTAATCTTTGCTGTCCAAACACCCGAATACTTATAGACTCTAATACGGGCCTCTGTAACTAAACCAGGGGTGAAGCTCTTCTCATTCCAGACATTATTACTTAGGTGCCCTGAAAAAACGTCCACCCAAACGCCATCTCTTTTCACATCAATATCTATCTGATAAGCATTTACCTTGAAGGAATTTCGGTCGGGATAAACCCTTATCTTATTAGACCAAATAGGTGCTGTTGACAGGTTGATGAAATCTCCCCAGCTATTTTCAGGTATAGTATTCTTGTCTTGGTATGCACCCGTGTCATCAGTTAAGATATTGTCATATAGTTGAGTTTCGTTACGCCAATTTCCTGATGAATCAATATGCCCAGTGGGTTTTACCCAACCCGGAGGAGATGGCTCTTCTGGATTTCCTAGGGAAACGCCCTTTAACCTATTAAAAGGAATGTTAATTCCGGCAAATTCTAACATTGTATCCTCCTTATAATCCTAGACTTTGTAAAATTCTTTCTCTTTTTTGAGCTTCTTGCTGTTCTATAATAGCCTCAAACTTCCGTTCAAATTGTTCCTTTTTCTTTCTGGCTGTTTCGTTCTGTAGCATCAAAGCTGCTTCGGTTTTTCTTTTGGCGGAGACAATCAAAGCATCGTCTCCTCTAGTTCTCAAAATTCTTGCTCTTTCTTGGTATTCCTTAATCTGAAAAGTAGGTAAACCTTGAGCCTTTTTACGCAATTGTTCAGCAAGAGCTATAGCACCTGAATTAAGTTCATACATTTTAGCCTCCCTTATTTTTTCCTTTTTCTCAAAACCAATACAACGGTAATTAACGCAGCTACTCCAATTCCCCCATAGATGAGGACATTTTTAAGCTGTGTTGCCTTGGCTTTGGCAGCTTCGGCTTCAGCCTGAGCTAGTTGAATTCTCAGGGCCTCGGCTTCTTGGGCGTAGGCTGGATACTCGGTAATCTCTTTATATTTTCCGTAAATATCCAGTCCTGTAGTAATGTATTGAGCTATCTCTGGAACAGTCATGGTTTTCTCCTAATCTTTGGCTATGGTAATGATTAGACTTAAACTTACTAATCCAATCCCTATCCAAGGCCAATTATTTTTCAACCAATCTAAAAATAAAATTTTCTCTTTTAGAGGTTCAGGTTCTGCCAAAATTAGCGGCTCCTCTACTGCAACCTTTGGTGCTTCAATTGGAGGTGCAATAGGTATTGGAACCCTCGATGGCTCCTCTACTACAACCTTTGGTGCTTCAATAGTAAAAGTAGGTATCCATTCCCGATAAGTCATTGAAAGAATCGAATCGGCTACCGATGGTGTCCTTATAATAGGAGTGTCAACAATAGTTTCTGGTAAAATTTCCTGAGAAGGAGCAGCCTCTTGGCGTTGTATAAGAAACTGTTGTAGTGTCTCTAGTTCTTTTTCAAGATTCGCCAGCGTTATTTCAAGTTCGGCTACCTCTTGTTGTCTAGCTTCCAGTTCAGCCTCTAATATTTGTTGTTCGCTCATCCTAAAATAGCCTTCATTTCCTCTATTTTTTTTTGGATTTCTATTGCCTTTTTATCTACATCAAGAACTTGTTCCTCTAACTGACCTACTTCTTTATTTACCTTTTCCCAGTCTGGTTTGAGCCTTCTGTAATCCTGATAGTGGGGAGTACCTTCTGGAGGATAACACTGTTGGGTTTTAGCATCCCGAATTGACTCCACTATTGACTTATCATAGAACCAGGATATGGGGACTATTTCTGCGTCTTCAGCAGTATATCCATAGGCTTTCAAAGTCTCTGTATTAGGAATCCATCTTAATCTCTCGTTATGGTCATACATGAAGATTTGTTGGTATCCTTCAGCTTGATAAACTGGCCATTCGGGCATTCTTCACACCTCCCCTAAAAGAGCTTTGATACTTTTAATCTTTTCTAAAATAACCTGGATTTTTTTTCTTAATTGCTTTACTTTGTCCTCAAGTATGGCTAATTCCTGTCTAAGTTTTTCTAAGTCTGGTTCTAGCGGAGGAGGTGTTACACCTGAATACCAATCATGCATGAGTTTTTGGAAATTTCTCTTTATGTCCTGTGTCCCATTACTTCCCCAAGAATACCAGCACACTGGAAAATCAAAGTTATACCAGAAGTCGTGTTGTATCCGAACCCCCTCAATGCCGGGGGCACGGAGTCGAGAAGAGGCATCCTCAGCCTGACCGACAATTATTACTGGGACTGTAACTCTGTCTCTAATTCTATCCCGCAAGGACTTCATTCTATCCAGTGCCCATTGGTCGCTTTTACCAGCCTTATAGGGGTAGCAAACAATCATAGCGAAATCTAGTTGGCTTATCACCCCATAGTAGGAATCCGGGGGAAATGCTACCCAGATACTCCCCACAGGTTTAGTGGTTTTTTTCTTCAGGGCATCGTAGAAGGCTTTTATTTCTTGTGGGGTGCATTTGTGTCCAGAACATTTACTTCCTTGAGTAAGCTCATCGCCAATAAAATAACCTACTACATTAGTCTCATTTCCCCAAGGGTTGCTTCCTGGGTTTCCGCTAGTTGGGATAACATTTACTCCTGCGGGCAGAAGATGCTGTATTGCCCTTGAGCTAAAAGGAACCAAGAAGCTAAATCCACAATATTGATATTCACTAACTGAGGGAGCACCACCTAAAGTTAAAACTCCTCCCATATCTCTTGTTGGTGGCCATTGAATCATTATTTTTATTCCTTTCCTAAAAGGTCTTTTACTTTTTGAATTCTCTCCCTGACAGTCTGAATTTTTTCTTTTAGCTCCTTTACTATTTCCTCAGCTATTTTTATTGCTTTTCTGAGCTTTGTCAGGTCTGGTTCAACAATCGCCATTTTATAAAGAGTCTTTTGAATTCCGAGATATAAATTACCCTCGAATCCGTACATACAACGACCAGACTTATTGCCAAAATTCTTGACCAATTGCCATGTGCCTATTTCTCCAGAAGGAGAAGTATAGAGTAGCCCATTATCCGGATCACTCCATCCGTTTGGGCCAAGAAGAAGGTAAAAAGAATCCTTCAGCATAATTATTTCAGAGCGGGGTGGAGCATTTGAGAGGCTGAATACTTCAGTAAGTGCGGGGTAGGAATATAGTTTTCTCTCATGGTCAACCCTTCTCACTACCCACATTTTACCCTTACCCACCACCACACAATTCCAACTTCCCCCAAATAGACCGCTAAGAGAAGAGACATCACTCCAATTCGTTCCATCAGAAGTCTTTTTCGCCCAAACTTTACCGTTCTGGTGTCCACCTAGGGCGTAAAGCTCATTCTCATATTCAACAAAATTAGGAAGGAATTTATCGCCAGCTATCCAAACATCAGACCAATTTATTCCATCAGAACTCCTTACTATCTTTCCATCGTAGAGGTCGGGATCTGGCTGCCGGTAATCTATGGCATAGGCATAGGCGTAGCCCTTGAAACGAAAAATATTCAGGATTAGGTTAAAGCGACCTCCATTATAGACTATCTCCCAATCGGTTTTGGCTAAATTGAGTCTCATTATCCAGCCCTTTGATTCGGTTGCGGCATAAAATCTATTGTTAAACTCAAGGAATTTATAAATTGACTCTCCAGTGTCATAACGACCCATATAATCGTTAGGGCCAAAGGGTGGGGGATAGGAATATATTGCCACAGGTCCCCAGTCTCTCCGATAGGTTCCTGCATATAATTTCCCTTGGAAACCTCCAAGAGATTGAAACATAGTATCCGTAGTAGTTCCTACTGGAACGAATTCCATGTTATTTTTTCCTCATTAGCGTAATTGTTAGAATGACTCCTGCTGTTCCTACTCCCATCCAGGGAAGATATTTTTTCAGCCAATCCCATGCTCCAGGAATAGATAGCCCAAAAAATGGAGTAGGTTCCAACTCATAATGAGGGATTACTGGCTTACTTAACCACTCATCTGTCAGACCTGTGGCTATTTGTATAGCATCGTCCAGTCTGGTAAATCCTCTTGCTAGAGCTTCGGCATAGGCCATCTTGGCAATATTTGTGGCTGTTTCTGCGTCCATAGTAGGATAGTTTAGGGAAACGTCTCTGGTTATTGAGGTTATCTCAATTCGTTTTCTTTCCAGACTTGCTTGATATTCTGCTTCCCAGAGTGCCAAAGCTCCTCTCTTTTCTTCTTCGTGTGCTTCCTTGGCCAATTGCAAATCTCGCATATGTCGCACTTTTGATTCAAGGATATCTTGAGCAGAGGATAAGGCACTTCTTCCCTCAGTCAGATTGCTTTGAGTGATAGAAAGTTGCTGGTTAGCTTCGAAAACTAACATATCCCTAACTTCGATAGAACGGGCTTTACTATGCACTAAAGTGCCTGGGGGCATCCAGATTTTGACATAATCCAGCCATAGCGTTGCTACTCGCTCCACCTGTGCATAATTCGACCAAGCGTTATTAAATTCTTCGCAGGCATTGTTGATTTCCCACTTATAGTTGCGCACCAAGGCATCGTATAAGAATTGGGCTGTTTCTTCTCGTTGTTGCCAAATAGAAAATTGAGCTTCCAAGTTCTTTACTTCGCTACCCCAGAGTGAAATTTGTCCTTCTACGCTTACAATTTCGACCTGTAGCGAGTCTATTTGAACTTGAATTAGGGCAACTTTGGCCTCAAACTCTGCGATGATTCTGTCTGTTTCTCTCTGGTATGTTTCTAAGTCAACAAGCTCTGGCATTTTATTTCTTTCCTTTCTTCCTAGTTAATATTATAACTAAAAGAACTCCAAGGGTTCCTAGTCCCATCCAGGGAGCATATTTTTTCCACCATTCAGGGGAAGTTATTGCTCCAGCTAGAGCAGTTGGAATCTTTGCTAAAGTAGGAAGAAGTGCAGTCTCTTCTTGATAGGCTTCTGCTTCTTGCATTACCGCATTAGAAAAGTCTCTTACCTTAGCTTGGTAATCTCCAGCCGTTGAAGCCTTATTCCAGGGAGCAGCCCTTTGGAAATTTCTCCAGGCATCAACCACTTGCTGACGCAGA
>SDBU01004394.1_pt1 | contig 17297 bp, 19 predicted proteins | sample 2277071 | NCBI WGS metagenome assembly SDBU01 (sample SAMN10397929, study PRJNA504765) | marine sediment metagenome | isolation source: marine sediment core GS08_GC12, 126 cmbsf | place: Arctic Ocean: Gakkel Ridge, Loki's castle | collected 2008 | reverse complement strand
AGGGAATTATCGAGGATATTGGGAATGTCATATAGAGCCTGACTGGTTATTGATATACAAGAAGACTTCTTCCATTATTATTTTAGAAAGGACTGGTTCTCATGCTGACTTATTTTGACTGGCAGAAGGAGTTTGGCAACGCTCTTATTTTGAAACTATATTTGACGAATTTTTCAGTGGGATCGCTTAATCACTGAAAGTGATCATCTCAAGCTCATCGCAAAATGGCTTGAACCAATCCAAATTGAAAACTTCTTGAGAAACAAGACTGAAGCAGGAAACGTCTCTTATGGAAGAGTATCCATCGGATATCATTTCTGGAGTTGGTTTCATTAAATAATTTCGGAGAGTTCCCTCAAAATGAAATCCACATTTTTCAATAATTCTAAGGCTGGCGATATTTTCTGGGTTACAGGTAACAGATATCCTATCTGCATCATAAAAATTGACTGCTAAAGCAATCAATACTTTCGCAGCCAATGTCCCAAGCCTCTTTCCTTCATATTTTGAAGAAACCCAATAACCAATATCTAATGCAGAAGCATTTAAGCGACTGCCAGGAGTAAGAGAAGCACAGAATAGAAATTCTCCGCTGTTTATTTCAAAACCAGCAAAATTTGCTTCTTCGCCTTTTAAAGCCTTTGCCTGAAAGTCAGAATAAATTGAAAAGGCTTCTTCAATGTCTCCCATAAAATGAGCCCAATGCATAAATCGTTTTGAGGGAGGGCAAGCTTGCGTTTTCTGCTCTATAAATCGAATAGCCGTCTTTGGGTGAAAGGATCCTGATTTGACATCGCTTTTGAACGACCACACTTTTTGGTGGAATCCTCATTTTTTATCTCTTTAGTTTGTTGAAAAAATCCCCAGCTCAAAGCTGGGGATTTTTCTTGAATGCCAGTTCGCTTATTTGGCAGGAGAGGAGAGGAGAGCTTTATGGCTGAGGCGGATTTGCCCTCTGTCGTTGATGTCGAGGACTTTGACCTCGAGCTCTTGTCCCTCTTTAAATCCTTTCTTGTGAATATCATCAATTCTCTCATGTGAGAGTTCAGAGATGTGGCAGAGCCCCTCGAGTTGGGGAAAAATCGCCACGAAGACTCCAAAGGGGACAATCGAGACGATTTTCCCTTTATAGGTCTTGCCGATTTCAGCTTCGGCTGTGAGATCGTGGATCATCTGCTTGGCTTTTTCCATTGAGTCATGAGTAGCTGCTACGATGCTGACAAGACCATCATCGTCGATATTGATCTCGGCACCGCTCACTTCAACGATCTCACGGATTTGTTTGCCTCCGGGCCCAATCACTGCTCCAATCTTACTTGGCTTGACTCGGACGGTTTCGATGCGTGGGGCATGAGGGGAGAGGTGTTCTTTTGGTTTCGGACAGGCTTCGAGCATTTTATGCAAGATATGCAGTCGTCCCTCTTTGGCCTGCATGAGTGCGGCACGCATGAGCTGCGGAGTAATTCCTTCGATTTTGATATCGAGCTGGAAGGCAGTGATGCCAGAATCATTTCCAGCTACTTTGAAGTCCATATCGCCGAGAGCATCTTCTGCGCCCAGGATATCGGACAAAATGGCATATTTTTCACCTTCTAAAATGAGTCCCATGGCAATCCCAGCAATCGGATGTTTGAGGGGGATGCCGGCTTCCATCATCGCAAGACATCCACCACAAATTGAGGCCATGGAAGAAGAGCCATTCGATTCTGTGATGTTGGATTCAAGACGTATGACATACGGAAAGTCTTCTTGTGGGGGGAGAGTTGCTGCGAGAGCACGCTCAGCAAGCTTTCCATGTCCGATTTCTCGTCTTCCAGGAGGACCAAAACGTCCCACTTCTCCAACGCAGAAAGGAGGGAAGAAATATTGCAGATAAAAACGCCTTCCTCCCTCGCCATTGAGATTCTCGTATCGTTGGGCCATATTCTCCCCACCAAGAGTAGCGACAGCAATAGCTTGCGTCTCTCCACGGGTGAAGACTGCACTTCCATGCGTGCGGGGAAGATAATTCATATCAATTGTGATGGGGCGCACTTGATCGGTTTTGCGGCCATCAGAGCGGACATTTTCAGTTAGGATCATTTCCCTCATGATGCGAGCCTGAACTTTTTTGAAGGCCGCCATGACTTCATTTTTGGGATAGAGGGGCTGGTCTTCAGGGCAAAATTTGACGAGGAGGGCGTCACTTAAGCTCCCCACTTTTTCTTCTCGGTCTTGTTTGCCTGCAATGCGAATGGCTTTTTCTAGGTCTTTTGCTGTGAAGGCCTCAACCTCTTTGAGGATTTCCTCAGAAGGGAGCCGTAAGGTGTCCAATCGCTTGGGTTTACCAATCATGTTTTGCCATTCGGAAAGAGCAAGGCAGATCTGCTTAATCGCTTTGTGTCCTTCTTCCACAGCTTCAAGGACTTGGTCTTCAGTAAGGAAGTCAGCAAAGCCCTCAATCATCAGGATGGCATCTTCCGTTCCAGCTAGCATGAGGTCGAGTCGGGATTTTTCCATCTCTTGGAGGGTGGGATTGATCACAAGACGTTCACCGATCAGGCCGACCTGGACACCTGCTATCGGTTTTCTGAGAGGAATATCCGAGATCACAAGGGCTGCAGAGATGGCGCAGAGTGCAAGGGAATCGGGCATATGAATCCCGTCATAAGAGAGAACATAGGAGAGGACTTGAGTGTCGTGAAACCAGCCTTTTTCAAACATAGGACGCAAAGGTCGATCAATCAGGCGACAAGTTAAAATTTCTTTTTCAATGGGACGTCCTTCTCTTTTTAGGTATCCGCCGAGGGTTTTGCCTGCGGAGGAAAATTTTTCCTGATAATCAACCCGTAAGGGAAGAAAATCGACGTTCTCGAGAGGGGCGTCAGAAGCACAGGCAGTTGCAAGGAGCATGGTATCGCCTGAGCGGAGGATCACCGAGCCATTGGCTTGGCGAGCAATTTTGCCGGTTTCGAAGGTGATTTCTCGTCCGCCAACTGATACGCTAATAGATTCTTTATTCATAAAATTCCTATATGGTTAATTTAGACTTTCGTCTGGCGGATAAACTGACCAATTTTGCAAGCAAATGAATTTCCTTTGCAAAAGTGGACATTCTATTCCGCCAAACATGTTCAAAGCATAACATGACAACATAATTTAGGGGTATACCCAAACAAATTGAAGAATTGGTTTTTGACCGCATCGGTTTTTCCACGGATTGTTCATCTATTCCTCGCTCCGTGTCTACGAACACTGCTGCTCGTCTTATTTGAAAAATCTGTGAAACCTCTTTGTCAAATTCTAAAGTTCTTCAATCTGTTTGGGTATAAAACAAAAAGCAAGCATAATGCTTGCCCTTTGTTAAGATGGTGTTAAGGGGTGAAAAGTTTTATTTGCGCAAGTTGAGGCGCACAATCAAATTTTGATACCGTTTTGTATCCGTAGAGTTCAAATAATCCAATAATTTACGGCGTTGGCCGACGAGTTTGAGAAGAGCCAAACGTGAGCTGTGATCCTTGGGAGCGAGTTTCAAATGGTCGGTAAGCTCTGCAATTCTCTCAGTTAAAATTGCGATTTGAACGTCAGCGGATCCGGTGTCCTTCTCATGCAGTTGAAACTTTTTAGTGATTTCTTCCTTTGTGCCTTTATCGAGTGACATTTAAAGTTCTCCTTACTAGAAACTAAAATCATTTGTGCAAGTAAACATTATTGTAAACAATTCTTCTTTTCAATTCAATGACAATTTGAGGATTGTTCGCGCCTTGTCAATTGCAAAGCTTCATGATAGCATAGCAAATTAATTCCGTTCAAGTGATAAAACTGATGAAATTACATGATGAAAATTTTATGCGAGAGGCTCTTCTCGAGGCAAAAAAAGCTTTTGCCATTGGAGAAGTTCCGGTGGGTGCTGTCCTTGTTTTGGATGAAAAAATTTTCGCGCACGCACATAATCTAGTCGAACAAAACTGTGATGCATCGGCTCATGCAGAGCTCCTTTGTTTACAAGAGGGAGCAAAAGTTTTGGGTAATTGGCGTTTGCAAAACACCACTCTCTATTGTACGCTAGAACCTTGTGCTATGTGTGCAGGAGCGATGGCGCTCTTTCGGATCAAGAGACTTGTCTATGGCGCCCCCGATTTGCGTCATGGGGCAAATGGGAGTGTTTTTGATGTGCTCAGTAGGTCCCATCCAATTCATCAAGTAGAGGTTGAATCTGGAGTGTGTGAAGGGGAGGCGAAAGAGCTGATGCAAACATTCTTTCGAGAGAGGAGAAAAGAAAGTGTCGGAAAAACTTTTTGATGAACTGATTGCTCTTCAAGAGGAAAAGGTTTTTAGGCTTGCAGAAAAAATTATTCCGCATATCACGCGGGACGATATCCTCCAGCCAAATGATTTCCCTGCCTTGGAAAACCACCCCTTTTTTCGTTATGAGGAGGGGGTGTTAGAGGGGCTGCGAACGGCCCGAATGGCACTCCGTGCGAAAACTTGTGAATAATTCTCATCTCGGGCTATAATGACTGGTCTATAGTAATCACTTTTTGGAGCTCCAATGAAAAAAGAAGGTCACCCTGATTATCAAGACGTACTCTTTGTCGATTCTTCTACCGGAACGAAGTTTGTCTGTGGGTCTACTCTGAAGCCCAAGGAAACGGAAACTTTTGAGGGGAAAGAATATCCGATCTATCGTGTCCCAATTTCTTCTGCCTCGCATCCGTTCTTTACTGGTAGCAAGCAATTTATTGATACAGAAGGTCGTGTCGATAAATTCCGCAAGCGGTACGCGAAGAAAAAAGAAGAGGGAGAAAAAGAGCAGGCGAAGCAAGAAGAAAAAAAAGCCCCGGCTAAGAAAACAGCAGCCAAGACGGCAAAAAAAGCTCCTGTTAAAAAAACGCAGGCGAAAAAAGCTGCGAAAAAGTAGCCTGGCACTATGGAGCAGCGCGTTGCCAAATTGATCGATCGCTTTGCCGAAGTGGAAATGCTTCTGGGAAAGCCCGAGGTCTTTTCTGATCAGAAAGCCTATAAAGAACTCACTCGGGAACATTCCTACTTGAGCCAGATCAAGGAGGCATGGTCCCATTTACAAAAAATCGAAAAACAGCTCAAAGAAGATGTCGATCTCAGCAAAGAAGAAACCGATGAAGAGCTTCTTGCAATGCTCAGCGAGGAAATCGAATCCTTAGAGAAAGAAGTCCTCGGCGCAAGAAACAAGGTAGAAACCCTTCTTGTTCCTCCAGATCCTGATGACAACCGCAATACCATTGTTGAGGTGCGCGCAGGAACGGGAGGGGATGAGGCAGCTCTTTTTGTTGGCGATATCATTCGTATGTATCAGCTATATGCTGTCAAATGCGGATGGAAATGGGAACTGCTTTCTTCTGCAGAATCAGAGATTGGTGGCTTTAAAGAATACATCATGGTTTTGTCTGGCCCGAGCGTACACCGCATGATGCAGTATGAAGCAGGAACCCATCGGGTTCAGCGCGTTCCCGAAACAGAGACACAAGGTCGTGTCCACACCTCGGCAGTGACCATAGCTGTTTTGATGGAGCCTGACGAGAAAGAAGCGGTCGATCTCGATGAAAAAGATCTCAAAATCGATACCTATCGTGCCTCGGGAGCTGGGGGGCAACATGTCAACACAACCGACTCAGCAGTACGCATCACCCATATTCCGACAGGGATGGTTGCCTATTGCATGCAAGAGCGATCCCAGCACAAAAACCGGGACAAGGCGATGCGCCTTCTCACAGCCAAAATTGCTGATGAGGAGAGACGTCAATCGCAAAAAGAGAGAGCAGATTTGCGCCAAGCTCAAGTGGGAACAGGGGATCGGTCTGAGCGGATTCGCACATACAATTATTCCCAAAACCGAGTTACCGACCACCGAATCGATTTGACACTTTATAAGCTCGAGATGGTGATGGAAGGAGATTTAGAAGAGATCACAGAGTCTTTGGTCGCCCATTTCTATCAACTAAAACTTGCCTCATCGTGATGAAAGATTGTAAAACGATTTTGCAGCTCTCTATAGAGTTTTTGACAAAGCACAAAATCGCGCGTCCGCGCCTTGTTACCGAAACTCTTCTTGCCCACTTTTTGCAAAAAAAGAGAATCGAGCTTTACATGCATTTTGATCGCCCTCTTGTCGAAGAGGAACTCATTCCCTTTCGAAAAGCCCTCAAAAGAGCGATCAGTGGAGAGCCGATCGAGTACATTTTGGGAGAGGTGGATTTTTTTGATGTCAAAATCAAAGTGACCCCAGATGTTTTGATTCCTCGCCAAGAAACAGAAATTTTGCTTGATCTCATTTGCAAAAGACTTGATGGCTCTGAAAGAAGGGCTTTGGATCTCTGCAGCGGCTCGGGGTGTTTGGCAGTAGGTTTAAAAAAAACTTTCCCAGAAATGGAAGTAGTCGGTGTTGATCTATGTGAAAAAGCGCTTGCCGTGGCAAGGCAAAATGGGCCTGATATAACCTGGCTAAAAGGGGATTTAACGGCTCCGGTCGCTTCCCAAAAATTTGATCTTGTCCTCTGTAATCCTCCTTACGTGACGGAAGACGAATATGGCAAGCTTGAGGAGAGTGTCCGCATGTTTGAACCCAAAATGGCCCTTGTTTCTGGGTCGAGTGGGTTGGAATTTTATGAGCGTCTTGCAAGCGATCTTCCTCCTATTTTGGCGCCTGGAGCTAAAGTTTTTTTTGAAATCGGTACCGGCCTTGGAGCAGCGGTGACAAAGATTTTTTCAGGGGGTCCTTGGGAAGATCTTAAGGTAGAGAAGGATTGGGCGGGGCACGACCGTTTCTTTTCCTTGAATTTGAAAGGAATTTCCTCTATAATGAGCTGAATCAATTATGTTTGATTCGATCTCTAATAAATTTACCCAGCTCTTTTCTTCGCTGGCCGGCAAAAAAAAGTTGACAGAGGAGAATATCTCGGACGCAGTCCGCAAGGTGCGCCTTGCCCTGCTCGATGCCGATGTGAACTATTCGGTTGCTTCGCAATTCGTCCGAAAAGTGAAAGAAAAAGCTCTTGGCGACGCTGTTCTCAAATCGGTCAGTCCTGATCAGCAATTCATCAAAGTGGTTCACGAAGAACTGATTGAACTGATGGGCTCGGAAGAACCAGAGCTCGCATTCACTGGTCATCCCACTGTGATTTTGCTATGCGGATTGCAAGGATCTGGAAAGACGACAACATGTGCAAAGCTTGCGCAATATTTAAAGAAAAAAAACAAAAAAGTCCTCGTTGCGGCTTGCGATTTGCAGCGTCCAGCAGCCGTAGAACAACTCAAGAGAGTTTGCGGTCAGAGTGAAACAGAAGTCTTTGCCGTAGAAGGAGAGAAAAAACCGCTAAAGGTCGCTAAAGCAGCGCATGCTATGGCCCGCAAAGGAGGCTTTGATGTTCTCCTGATCGATACTGCGGGGCGTCTGCACATTGATGCAGTCCTCATGAATGAGCTTAAGGATCTGAAGAAAGCACTCGACCCCCAAGAAATCCTCTTTGTTGCCAATGCGACGACAGGACAAGATGCCGTGAAAACAGCACAAGAATTTGATGAGGCTCTTGGAATCACGGGAAGTATTTTGACCATGCTTGATGGAAGTGCTCGTGCCGGAGCTGCGATCTCGATCACTGAGGTGACGAAAAGACCTCTCAAGTTTGAAGGGATCGGCGAACATATCGATGATATTCAGGTTTTCAATCCCAAATCGATGGCAGATCGTGTTCTTGGAATGGGTGATGTCGTCAATCTGGTGAAAAAGGTAGAAGAGCATATCGATGAAAAAGAAAGTGCCAAGCTAGAGAAAAAACTGCGCAAAGCCACCTTTACCTATGATGACTATCTCAAGCAAATGGGCATGATGAAGAAAATGGGATCTTTCAAGAGTCTGCTCCAAATGGTTCCCGGGATGTCCAATATGAAAGATTTAGACATTTCGGAAAAAGAGTTTCAAAAAACCGAAGCAATCATTCAATCGATGACCCCTCTTGAGCGAGAAGAGCGAGTTGAGCTGGTTCCCAGCCGGCGCGTTCGCATCGCCAAAGGAAGTGGAACAAGTATCGACGAGGTGAACCGCCTCGTCAAAGGATTTAAGAAATTGAAAAAACTATTCAAATCGATGCCAAAAGTCAACAACCCCGCCCATAAGGGGCGAGGCTTGAGGGAAACCAATATGCCTTGGTTGACAAGGGGGCTTTAGTGAAACCAATGCAGAAGTTAAGAAAGAGAAATACATACACACCTACGGATATTCCGCACGTCCGTAGCAACTGTGATTCGCAGTTAAACAGCCCTGAGGGTAGGGGCAGTGCTGCGCGTTTAAAAACCTCTCTTAACAACCCCGATGCGGCCCTAACTGCTTGTGAGCAGGCAGGGCAGGACTTGCGAGTACCTGCCGTTTATGTTCAAAGCAAGAGAGGAGAACCCCTTATGCCCACTACTCCCCGAAAAGCACGGCGTCTTTTAAAAGAAGGCCGTGCTGTAGTGGTCCAACGGACTCCTTTTACTATTCGCCTCCTTTTCGCAACAGGAGAAGCCTTGCAACCTGTTTTGCTAGGAGTCGATGGCGGTTATAGTCACATAGGACTCTCAGCTATCTCAGAAAAAAAAGAACTCTATTGCGGGGAGATACTTTTACGTGAGGATATCGTCAAACTCAACGCCGAGCGAAGAGAGTACCGAAGAAATCGACGGTTTCGAAAGACATGGTACAGAAAATCCCGATTTCTTAATCGGGGTAAAGCAGGATGGATCGCTCCTTCTCTGCAAAACAAGTTGCATGCTCATCTAAAAGCTATTGAGACGATTGGCAAGATCTTGCCCCTTTCACAAATCACAGTGGAGATTGCCTCTTTCGATATACAAAAAATTCAAAAAATGGATATCGAAGGAGTAGACTATCAGCAAGGGGTTCAGTGGGGTTTTGCAAATGTAAGGGCCTATGTCTTACATCGGGATCATCATACCTGTCAGCATTGCAAGGGGCGCTCGAAAGAATCGACCCTGCATGTCCACCACATCGAGTCTAGGCAAACTGGAGGAGATAGACCAGACAATCTCATTACTTTATGCTCTTCTTGTCATAGAGACTATCACGAAAGAAATATTGCCTTAAAAGTCAAAAGATCACCTGGCTTTAAAGCAGAAACTTTCATGACAATGATAAGAAGAAGATTAATCGATCATCTTCGCAAGAGAAAAATTCCTGTGACTCCTACTTATGGCTATATCACCAAAGAGAAACGTGAAAACCTAAACATGATCAAATCTCATGTCAATGATGCCTTTGTCATTGCTGGAGGAACGAAAGAAAAAAGAGCTCTTATGAGCTATTTCACAAAGCAGGTCAGAAAATGCAATCGCAAACTTTTTAAAGGCGATCGCAGCCATCTCCCCAATAAAGCACCAAGATGCATCCAAGGATTTCAGCGATTCGATAAAGTGTTGTGGATGGGAAAAGAATGTTTTATCTTTGGAAGACGTACAAGTGGCTATTTCGATCTCCGTTTGTTAAATGGCATGAAGATCCATACTTCAGCCAAAATGAGGGATCTCAAGATATTAGAATCAGCAAGAACATTTTTAACCGAAAAGAGGAGAGCGCATTCCTCCGTTAGCACTAGTCTATCGGTTTCCTGCGCTAATTTTTTATGAAATCGATACCAAATTTAAATATGTCAAAGGAGATGTTATGGCAGTGAAAATTCGACTGCGCCAACAAGGACGCACCAATCGCCAGACCTATCGCTTAGTAGCGTGTGATACACATGTTAAACGAGATGGAAAATACCTGGATAACTTGGGATGGTATGATCCCTTTATGGCTGAAAACAATGCCAAATTAAACGAAGAAAAAACATTGCACTGGTTGAATCTGGGTGCTGAGATGACCCATGAAGCGAAACAACTCATCGCGCGTGTGGCCCCTGGCATCATCAAGCAGTGGAACGATAAGCGCGAAGCTAGGAAAGTAAAATTGGCTGCAAAACGACGTGCAAATCGAAAGAAAAGCGCTGAGCCTGCAAAGGAAACTGGAAGCAAAAAGAGTGCAAAGTAATGCAGGTTGACATTCTTTCTCTTTTCCCAGAGAGTTTTCAGGGACCTTTTGAAGTCAGCATTTTGAAAAAGGCAAGAGAGAAAGGGTTGATTTCGATCAATTTGATCGATATCCGAAAGTTTGCAGAAGATAAACATAACCGTGTGGATGACCGCCCTTTTGGAGGGGGTCCTGGCATGGTGATGGCGCCCGGTCCTTGTATTCGGGCGATACGCAGTGTGAAGAGAAATGATTCCCATGTGATTTATCTTTCTCCACAAGGACAACAGCTGAAAGCGCAAAAATGTGAGAGCCTAGCAAAAAAAAACCATCTGATTTTGCTATGCGGCCATTACGAAGGAGTAGATCAAAGAGTGATTGACAACGAAGTAGACGAAATGATCAGCATTGGGGACTATGTCCTAACAAATGGGTGCCTTCCCGCCATCGTTTTGGTCGATGCAACCGTCCGCTTTATCCCAGGTGTACTGGGGCATGCAGACGCGGCTAGCAGCGATTCGTTCCAAGATGGATGGCTTGAAGGCCCACAATATACCCGTCCAGAAGAGTTTGAAGGGATGAGCGTCCCCGAAGTGCTCATCAGCGGAAACCACAGAAAAATTATTAAATGGCGAAAAAGCCAAAGTGAAAAGATAACTCGGCAAGTCCGACCAGAATTAATAGGAGCAAACGATGAACCAACTGATTGAAAGTATTGAAGCGGAGCAGCTCAAGACCGATATCCCTGACTTCAAAGTAGGTGACACCATCAGTATTCACTACCGCATCATCGAAGGAGCAAAAACACGGATTCAGATTTTTACTGGCACCGTAATTGCACGTAAAAGAACAGGGATCTCAGAGTCCGTTTCCCTTTATCGTGTAGCCTACGGATCCGCGATGGAGCGTGTGATTCTGATCCATAGTCCTCGTGTAGCAAAGATTGAAGTGGTCAAACGAGGAAAAGTGCGAAAGGGTAAACTCTACCACTTGCGCGGTGTCTTTGGAAAGAAAGCAAAAATCCAAGAACGCATTTTCAAGGAAGGGAAGCGGGAAAAAGAGCTTAAGAAAGAAGAGCCAATAGCCGCAGAAGAAAAACCTGCCAAGGAAGAAAAGCCTAAAGCTGCAGAAGAAAAACCAGCAAAGGAAGAAAAGCCCAAGGCTGAGAAAGAAGAAAAGCCTAAGCCCGAAGAAGAAAAGAAAGAAGAATAAGTGGCAGCAAGGACAAAGCGAAAAGAAACCTTCCGCTTAAAGCGCCTGTGCAATATCGAAGACCAAATCCGAGGCGAAGGATTTGAAATCATTGCAGGTGTAGATGAAGCAGGAAGAGGCCCACTAGCTGGTCCCCTTGTTGCAGCTGCTTGCATATTACCCGAAGGATATAAGCTTCGCAGGATTGACGATAGCAAGAGACTGACGAGTGAACTTCGTTATACACTCTATCAAGATCTCATCCTCCACCCAGAAATCCATTTTGGAGTTGGTGTTGTCGAAGCAGCTGAAATTGACTCGCTCAATATTCACAATGCCACTTTGGAAGCCATGCGCCGCGCGATTTTTCGCCTCAGCAAAACACCGCAGTTTCTTCTTGTTGATGGGTGCCATGTTCCTGACTGTGAGATCCCTTCAGAAAGTATTGTTGATGGGGATCAGAAAGCCCAGGTGATTGCCGCGGCTTCCATTCTGGCAAAAGTAACGCGAGATCACATTATGATCGGGTATCATGACCTCTATCCCGAGTATGGGTTTCATGATCATAAGGGATATGGGACAAAGAAACACCAAGATGCCATTGATGCACATGGCCCAACACCCATTCATCGAATGAGTTTTGGAAGATTATTAACAGTGGCGGAAAAAAAAGTGACAGTTGGCGCTAGCGAGGCAAAGCCAGATCAAAGCGTCAGTGGTTCGAATGAGGAGGTCATAGTAGAACTATGGCCGACGAGAGAGGATTGATATGGCAAAGCCGCAGCAAGGAAAGTGTTACTTTTTTTTCGCCACTGTTAATTAAAGGGGAAGATGATGACTAGAAGCATGACAGCATATGCAAGAGCCAAAAGCAAAGAAATCCTAGGATTTTCTTGGATCGTAGAAATCCACTCGGTCAATCGCAAAATGCTCGATATTCACATGCACCTTTCTCGGGAACTTCTCTTCCTCGATTTGGAGCTGCGCAAGGAAATCACAGAGTCCATTCACAGGGGAAAGTTGACCGTAAAAATCAATTTTGCGAAAGGAAGGACGACTTTGGCCTCCATTTCTCTTCTCAAAAAGCTCAAGAGCCAACTCACGAAAGTGGCAAAAGAACTCCGCCTTGCTTCTGAGGAGATTACCTTACCTTTTTTACTCCTCCAACTCGATCGGATTTCTCTCGAAGAAGAATTTGGCCCCAAAATCCAAAGCGAACTCAAAAAGACCCTCAGATCAGCCCTCCAAGATCTCATCAAGATGAAACAGACCGAAGGGCTAGCATTGAAGCAAGACATTCTCAAGAGGCTGAAAACCCTCTCCACAAATGTTGCTGCCATTGAAAAAGAGAGCAAAAAAAGCCCAGAAAAATACCAGAAAAAATTAAAAAAACGTCTCACTGAGATGCTTGCAGAAGCAGAGATCGATGAGCGAATTTTGAGAGAGATTGCGATCTTTTCTGAAAAAGTTGATATTTCCGAAGAAATCACCCGTATAAAGTCGCACATAAAGCAGACAGCTTCTTTATTAAATTCCAAAGAAGAGAGTATTGGAAGGACACTGGACTTCTTGACGCAAGAAATGCTTCGTGAAATCAATACCATTGCAGCAAAGACAGCAGAGCTGAATGTCACTAAGCTTTCGATTGCTTCAAAGGCAGAGATAGAAAAGATACGGGAACAAGTGCAGAATATAGAATGATGGAAAAAGTTTTAGGAAATCTAAAAAAAGGACTGGTCTATGTGATCAGCGCACCTGCGGGAACTGGAAAAACAACACTTGCCCGAATGATCATTGATGAATTTTCTTGTGTCACAGAAAGTATCTCTTGTACCACACGCGCCATGCGCAACAATGAGATTGCCGATGTCGATTATCATTTCATGAAGAAAGAAGAATTTACCGATAAGATCAAGGCAGGGGATTTTTTAGAATATGCAGAGGTCTTTGGCGAGTACTACGGCACCCTAAAATCGAGTGTTGAGAAGAAACTCCACGAGGGAATGCACGTAATTCTTGTGATCGATACCCAAGGGGCCTTGAACCTCAAGAAGCAAAATTACCCCGCCACATTCATTTTCATTAAGCCGCCCTCGTTGGGAGAGCTCCGCTCAAGACTGTTTCTTCGCCAAACTGAAAAAGAAGAGCACATTAAGGAGCGTCTTGAGTGGGCAGAACATGAAATAGAAATGGCAAAAAACTATGATTACATCATCACCAATGATAATTTGCATCGCGCCTATGACATTTTGCGCAGTGTATTCATTGCTGTAGAACATGAAAGTAACTACTCTTACAAAACGGAGAAATAAAAATGGCAGAAGCTTTGACAAATGAAGTTCTTAAGGGCATTTGTGATAACAATTTTGAACTCGCCCACTTTGCAATCGCCCTTGGCCGCTATTACCTCGCATCGGGCAGAGAGACACACCTTAGGGATATCATCCGGGATATCAAAAAGCATCCCGATCCGAAGTACATCGAGGAACTGAAAGAAATTGACGAAATTGAACGGAGAGCGCAAGAGCACAACGCAGCATCAGCAAATGAGTAAAGAAAAAATCCTCATCACATCGGCCCTCCCATATGCTAATGGCCCCTTACATTTTGGGCATATCGCTGGAGCCTATCTTCCTGGCGATTGTTATGCCCGGTTTCAGAGACTCATGGGAAATGATGTTCACTACGTTTGTGGTTCGGATGAGTTTGGATTTGCGATCACCATGAGTGCTGAGCTCGCAGGGCGCACTCCCCAAGAGCATGTCGATATCTTTCATTCCATCAACAAAGCCTTCTTTGAAAAACTCGAATTTTCTTTTGATCATTTTTCCCGCACCACATGGCCCGGCCATGTCGAAACCGTTCAGCAGTACTTCCAAGACCTCTACAAAAACGGCTATATCGAAGAAAAAGTCACCGATCAGCTCTACTGCGAAAAAGACAAACGCTTTTTAGCTGATCGCTATGTCGTGGGGACCTGTCCCAAGTGCGGATTTGATCAGGCTCGTGGGGATGAGTGCCAAAAATGTGGGTCCAGTTACGAGGCAACCGATCTCAAAAACCCCCGCTCAAAAGTATCTAACGCCCCCCTCATCTTAAAACCCACAAAACATTGGTTTCTCCTCTTCGACAAATTTAAAGAAAAACTATCCAAGTGGATTGAAGAAAAAAAATGGAAGCCGAATGTCCTCAATTTTTCTAAAGCCTATATTGCAGATCTTCGGCCTCGTGCGATTACCCGCGATTCAGAGTGGGGCATTCCTGTCCCCCTAGAAAATACGGAAGGAAAAGTTCTCTACGTTTGGTTTGATGCTCCTATCGGCTACATCTCTGCTTCGCGCGAGTGGGCAGAAAAAATCGGCGACAAAGAGGCATGGAAGACCTATTGGTGTGATCCAGACACCAAACTTGTCCATTTTGTCGGGAAAGACAACATTCCCTTCCACACCGTCTTTTTCCCAGCGATGACAATGGGGCAAAACCAGCCTTATAAAATCGTCGATGAAGTGCCTGCCAATGAATTCCTCAACCTCGAAGGGCGGCAATTTAGCAAGTCAGAAGGGTGGACCATTGATCTCGAGCGCTTTTTTCTCGAATTCACTCCTGATCAGATCCGCTACCACCTAGCAGCCAACGCCCCCGAGACACAAGACTCCGAATTTACCTGGAAAGATTTTCAAATGCGCTGCAATGCCGAACTTCTTGGCAAATATGGCAATTTAGCCAATCGAACCCTTGTCTTTGCTCAAAAACATTGCAATGGGCAGATGCCCAAACTTGCCGATCTCTCGGGGCAAGACAAAGATTTTCTCGCAATCATCGAAACCCTTGTGGACGAGATCAAACAGTCCTACAAAACTTTTCGCCTGCGCGCAGCCTCGCAAGGAATTATGGAACTCGCCTCAGCTGGGAACGTCTATTTTGATGCAAAAAAACCTTGGGTCCTTGCCAAAGATCCAGACGCCCATCAGGCGATGCAAAATACCGTTGGTTGCTGTGTAGAATGCCTCAAAGCCCTTGCCCTTGTCTCATCTCCCATTATTCCAGCCAGCGCCCAGAAACTCTGGCAACTCATCGGATATGAGACGCAGCTTGCGGCCCAAAATTGGAGATCGATCATGGATGAAAAAATCCCTGCAAAAACAAAATTTCCAGAACCTGAGCCTCTCTTCAAGAAAGTCGAAGATGAACTGATCCAAAAAGAAGAAGAAGAGCTCAAGAAAGTCCTCGAGAAAGTAGAAGTCAATGTCGAACCCCCCAAAGAAGAAATCACTTTCGATACTTTTCAAAAACTCGATTTGCGCGTCGGCCAGATTCTCGCAGTCGAGCCCCTTCCCAAGAGCAAAAAACTCCTCAAACTCACCGTCGATCTCGGCTTTGACAAACGGACCATCGTCTCAGGAATTTCCCAGTTTTACGAAGATCCCCAAGTACTCGTCGGCAAAAAAGTCGTCGTCGTCGCCAATCTCAAACCCGCCAAACTGATGGGAGTCGAAAGCCAAGGGATGCTTCTTGTTGCAGGACTCGAAAAGGGGATCGAGATGATCCATCTCGAAAAGGCCCAGCCTGGAGATGCTGTAAGTTAGTGAAGGAGACAGAGAATGATCAATATTGATTATGGATTTCATAATCCGCAGACATTGATTGTATTGGTTCCTGTTGTATCTCTGATTGTCGAGAAAAAGCAAGTTTCCTACTTGCGCGACAAATTAAATACAAATTATTCAAAACCTGAGCAGTTTCGTGACTTTCTGAAAAGTCGAGAAGTTATCCAATTAGATAGCATTTTCAAGTGGCACTCTTTGGGAAGTCTCGTGCAAATGATTGCCTTACTTGCCTTAAGTTTTTTCTTCCCGATAGCTCTATTTTTAGCTTTTGTACCTATGTACGAAGCCTATTATTCATCCAGAGGGATCGTTCTTAAAAACAATTTTGTTTTTAGCTCGAACATTTATTGTAACAGTTCAGATACCCCCTCCTTTGTCGGGGGCATTTGAAAAATACGCTTGCTCTTACCAGAGATTCATGGCTATCTTGAAGGATGACATTTCGCCCATCAAAATCATTTGCTTGAGGAGACTCTCTAAATTGTGACAAAGTGGCAGGGCGATCTTATGAAAAAGATTTGACAGTCTGGGTTCCATAGAGGAAATGAAAGAGGAGTATGAAATAATAGGAAAAATTTAACCCGCGACAATTTTGAAGACTTTTGTAAGTGCTTGATAATCAATGCAGGCTGATTGTCAAATCTTTTTCATAAGATCGCCCTGGACAAAGTGGGGATTGCTGGGGAAAATAAAGTAGTTTAATAGAAAACATTGCTTACTGACATTTTATTCCTCAATAAAAAATGAAAAGTGATTTTTTCATCTCATTTGAAAAAAGTCAATCAAAGGTTTTAGAGAGGATTTCTCGCTGTGTCCTTCTGCGCTGTAATGCAAAATTGTTCATAATTCTTTGCCTTCTCTTAGAGACAGTGCATTAATGCCTTCCATCTCCTGCTCTCACAGAATCTGGTGTTGCCCCATAAAGCGGTCCCTCTTCTGCTCCTGCTGACACAAAATCAGGTGTTCGGCTATAGCGCGTGCCTTGATCTGCTGACACAAAATCAGGTGTCCGCTGATAATGTGTTTCTTCCTGTGTCACATGATCGGGTGTGCGTTGATAATGCGTCTCTACTGTCGAGTCATCTGTTTGCTCCCTTTCTCCGAGTTCGACAGAGATCCCATCTCCGTTTTTTTCCCTATCTTTAGACTTGAAGATAAAATACCCCGTTAGACCTAAACAAGAAACGGCCCCAACTCCTCCCAATAGAAACCAGAGCCAGGAGAAACGATTACTTGGATCAGATGTAGCTGGAAATGTTGTTCTGCTATTAGTGGTGGTTATTGGTCTAGTTGTGCTTGGAACTGTAGTGCTGCTGCTGACACTAGAAGTCGTGGAAGAAGAAGTTGTAGATGTGCTTGGAACTGTAGTCCTGCTACTACTACTAGCCCAAGTTGCTCACCTTAGGCCCTAAAAATGTTTTTTTGCCTATTTTTGTAAATTTGATATTTTGTAAACCGTTGATTATCAGGTGTTGAAATAA
>SDBU01004393.1_pt1 | contig 17300 bp, 10 predicted proteins | sample 2277071 | NCBI WGS metagenome assembly SDBU01 (sample SAMN10397929, study PRJNA504765) | marine sediment metagenome | isolation source: marine sediment core GS08_GC12, 126 cmbsf | place: Arctic Ocean: Gakkel Ridge, Loki's castle | collected 2008 | reverse complement strand
GCCAGTTTCCTGCTCTTGAGCCTCGGTGCGCTGGCGTTCTTGCGTCGTCGCTAATCCTCGCGACCACCAGAAGGAAACAACGTATACGACAGCAGTAGGAAACATGGGAAACATGGGGAAACATGGGGACGCTACCCATGTTTTTGCTCCTTCTGTTTGTCGTGTTGGGGGTTCTGTTTTCTCAGACGCCCGCCCTTCTTGGGGCGTAGCGCTCGGGCGACGAGGGCTTCCACAGACACCCGTCAGCCCGCCAAAACATGGGTAGCGTCCCCATGTTAAATCTTCGTGGCGCGGAGGATTTCCATCAGCTCGTGGCGGAGCTTCTCGGCGGTCTTGGCGTGTTCGGGTTTGCCCGCCAGGTTGGTCCACTCGTGCGGATCGTTCCGGTGGTCGTAGAGTTCTTCTTCCCCGTTGGCGCAGAGCGTGTATCGGTGGCGGCGGGAGCGAACCGAGAAGTGCGGGCCGGCCCCCTTGTCGCGGACCGCCATCAGCGTCACCGGCGGCCCGTCCCACGCCCGGCGCTCGGGTTCGAGCAGGAACGGCCGGAGTGAATGGCCGTCCAGCGCCGGGCCGCCGCGCCGCTTGTTCGGCTGGGCGGGCAAGCCGCACAGGTCGACCAGGGTGGGGTACAGATCGATCAGCGACACGGGATGATCGCACGTCTTGCCGCCGCCCGGCCCCCCGGGCACGTGAATCAACAGCGGCACGCGGGTGGATTCATCCCACAGATGCCACTTCTGGATGCAGTCCTTCTCGCCCACGTGGTACCCGTTATCCGCCGTCAGCACGACAATCGTGTTGTCGCCGTGGGGGCTCTCCTCCAATGCGTTCAGCACCTTGCCGACCTGATCGTCCACGAAGGCCATGCAGGCCAGATACGCCCGCACCCACTCCTTCCATGCCTGCTCGCCGCCGGCCGCGATCAACGCCTCGAACTTCTTGAACCCCCACTGCCATCGCTCGCGCAGGACCGAGGCACAATCGGCCAGGTCATCCTTCTTATATGGCGGGAGCTGGATGTCTTCCATGGGGAACATCTCGAAGTACTTCTTGGGTGCGTACAGCGGCGTGTGCGGCCGGATGAAGCCCACGGCCAGATAGAAGGGGCTCTCATGCTCCCGCTGCAGGATATTCACCGCCCAGTCGGCGGACACTTCATCCGGCATTCGGCTGCGGTCGCCGTCACTGGCGTATCGGAACGGCTTGCCGTTTTCGGCATACCACCCTTTCGCGCCCGGGATGCCCTTGGCCGGGTCTGCCTGCCAGTCGGGCACCGTGGACAGGGGGCCATAGTTGAGGTCGCGATGCATGGGTGTCGGCAGATGGGGCTTCCACGCCTCGAACTGTGCGGGGTGGGGGGTGTTGCTGGGCGTGCCTTTGCCCTGCCACGGCCAGGGGCCGTAATCCGGGCCGATTCCGTAGTCGGTATAGAAGTCTCCGCCGGCCCCCTCGTGCAGCAGTTTTCCCGTGCCGTACGCCCCGTACCCGTTTCCGCGGAAATGGGCGGGCAGCGGCACGCACGTTCGAAGGGCCGGGGTCGATTTCCAGGCACCGAAGCCGTAGTCATCCAGTCGCTGGGGGTACAATCCCGCGAACAGGCACTTCCGCGAGGGGCCGCACACCGGGACCACGGCGTGGGCATTGGCGAAGTTGACGCTTCTCGCTCTCAGGCGATCGATGTTGGGCGTCTTCGCCCTTGGATGCCCCGGCGGGTGCAGCACCCAGTCGTTGAGGTCGTCGCAGATCATCAACAGCACGTTCGGCCGTTTCATCACTTTCTCCGCTGCCGGCGCCGCCCCGCCGCAAGCCGCCAGCACGCCGCCGACGCCACACGATTTGAGGAAGCCCCGTCGATTCATTCCGCGATTGCCGTCCTGCATTGCCTTACTCCGCATGGCGAAGAGCGTCGTGGCGCCCGGGCCCTACTTCCCCAGTCGCCGGGCGCGTTGGGCTTCGTGCAAGTTCTGAGGCCGGATGGCCGCGGGGGCGATGGGCTCGAACCATTTTCCGTTCGGGTCCATCTCCGCCGGCTGATCGGTCTGCACGGCCACCAGGTTCATCGAGGCGGGGCCGAAACCGCCGGGGTGGCGTTGCCCGCGGGCGGCGCGGATGTTCCAGAAGGTCTCGCGGGCGCCGCAGTGTCGGCCGAGGTTGCCCCCGCCGCCGCAGCGCCACATCCGCGTGCCGGCGCCGAGGTCGATGTTGGTGAAGAGATTCTCGTGCGGCGCCCGCTTGTGGTGGTCGAAGCACAGGTCCACCCCCCGGCCGTTGGAGCAGACGTTGCCCGCCGACCGCGAGACGGTGATGTCGTGGATGAATCGCATCTTGAAATCGAACTCGGTGAACAGGTTGTCATTGCGAAGACTGACCCCGTGATGGCCGAATACGTCGCCCCCGCCCGGCTGCCCGCCGTCGAGTTCGAACGTCACCCCCCGGATGGTGCAGAACGTCCCGCCGGCCATGATGCCGCTGTCGGCGTTGACGATGCGGAGCCGCCGCGCCCAGCAGTGGGCGACGCCGCTGAACGCCACGGCGTTGAACCCCAGTTCGGTGAAATGTCCCTTATACTGGCGTTTCGGGAACGCCAGGCACAGATCCTCCACGCCCGATTCGGTCACGTCCGGGTCGAACCGCCGCACCTCCGGCCGCCAGGTGAGGCGGACGTCGAACCGCAACGGGCGGTCGAAGGCGATCCGGCCGGGGGTCACCGCCGTCACCCGGCACACTATCGACGTCCGGTGCGAGGCCGGCTTGATCTTGCTCGTGTTGCCCGGGTCGCCGGAATACAGGTATTCCAGCAGCGAGCGGCTCTCGTCGTCCCGCACGGAGATTTCGATCCACTGGCCCACCTTCACCCCCGCCACCGACGAGACGCTCACGCTCTTGCCGCCGCGTTTGGCCTCACCGGTGATGGCGGCGATCGGCTTCGAGCGGAAACTCCCCTTGAACCACACGAACCCGCCCGACCAGGAGTAGTTCGACGTCCGTCGCCCGCCGGTGGTGGCGCCCCAGTTCGGGCGGATATCGTTCAGCGGCGTGGGGAACAGCAGCACGGTCTTATCCGCCCCAGCCCCGCGGAGCACCACGCCGCTACGCTTGATTTCGATGATCTTGGTAATCTTGTACCGCCCCGGCGGCACGTAGATCGCCCCGCGCTTGCCCGTGGCGATGGCGTCGAGAAACGCCTGCGAGTCATCCGTTTGCCCGTCGCCCTTGGCCCCGAACGCCTTGACGTTCGCCACCTGCGGAACCGTCGGCAGGGGCTTTTCACCGCAGCGATACCCCGCATACGAGAAATCCGGCAGCCGACTGGCCGCCGACCACCGCTCTCCCGCCCGCCCCCACAAGGCCGAATACTTCTGGCCGAAGGCGTCATCGGCCCCGAACAGAATACCGATCGCCACAACCGCGGTCGTCAGGAACGTTCTCATCATTCCGGCCTCCAAGAATTGCGTGTCATGTCCGCGGCAACGTGGCCAAGCCACGCACCCTACCAGTCTCATCTTCGATAGAAGGTGGATTAGTGCCTCTTCGTCCTCGTGCCGCAAGCCGAAAAGCATCCAGATGACTTCTTCTCTTGGGGGATGTTGGCGATCTTAGAATTCGATCAAGGGTGGGTTGCAGTTTCCAAGTGCTGTTGCTGTGACCCTTATATATGTACGTTACATAATCGAGGAGTTCTTCGTTAACATAGTCAGAGAAGTATTTCCACGCGGAGAGCCTGATCTCCTTAACTCCCCTATCAACGGGTTCCTCTTTCCATCGCGGCGTTCTCGGCATGGGTATTCTCCTCGTTCACTGTCCACAAGCCACGATGCCGGATCTCCTCACACATCCTGCAGCGAAACAATCAGTATTCTGACATCCGAGGTCGATCAGGCGCCCTGCCCGCTGTTGCCGGCCTGTGTATTCTAACGGACAACGCCAGAGGATCATAGCATCGATAGTTGCCTGCCAGGCTGCAAGTACGGCGAGACAACCCTCCGGGGCAGGGGCGCCACCGGCCGAGACTTTCGAGAACTTGCTGTTGCTACGGCATTTCTTGAGCTGCTCCAGCCCCGAAGGGGCGAAAGCATTTTGCCGGGGGCGTAAGCCCCCGGAACACGGCTCTCCTTATGTTCATAGCCCCGGAGGGGCGACAGTGAACCTACCGAAATATACTGTCGCCCTTTCAGGGCTAGTCCGTTGAATAGGCTGGCCACCGGGGGCTCACGCCCCCGGCAAAACGCTTTCGCCCCGTTGGGGCTGTACTGTTGGAGGCGTGTTGGGCGGAGGCGAGCCCCCGGAACACGGGTCTCCTCCCATGGCATGGGCGATGCTCCTTTCGCCTATACCATCGCTCATGTGTTACCCATGTGCCTGGTACAAACTGTTACCTGTGTACCCGGTTCGGACCACGTCGTGCCCTCCTGCTCGTGTATCCGCTCTCACATCTGCACGGTCAGCCCCACCGTTCGCGCCCCGGCGGTCGGGTCGCCGGGCTGTCCGCCGCCGATGGAGATTTCGATGGGGCCGGGGCTGACGAAGCAGGTGCCGTTGTCGTCGTAGAGGCCCAGGTGGTCGGGGGTGAGGGTGAAGGTCACCTCCTCGCAGGCCCCGGCGGCGAGGTGGATGCGGCGAAAACCCTTGAGGGCGTGGCGCGGCGCCGGCACGGTCGGGGCGAGGTGCTTGACGTACAACTGGACCACCTCATCGCCGTCGCGGCCGCCGGTGTTGGTGACGCGGACGCGGACGACGGCCGAGGAGCCCAGACGAATCATCTCCTCCTCCAGCACCGGCTCGTCGTAGGCGAAGGTGGTGTAGCTGAGCCCGTAGCCGAAGCGGTACAGGGGCTCGTCGTCCATGAAGCGGTACGTTCGCCCGGCCATGGCGTAGTCTTCGAAGGGCGGGAGCTGGTCGATCGACTTGGGAAAGGTTATCGGCAGCCGCCCGGCGGGGTTGGTGTGCCCGAACAGCACGTCGGCCACGGCCGCCCCGCCCTGCTCGCCGGGGTACCAGCACATCACGATGGCGTCGGCGTGCTCCTCGGCCCAGCTCAGGTCGATCGGGCTGCCGCCGGTGACGACGACCACCAGCGGCTTGCCCTTTTCCCTGAGCTTCTCGAGCAGCTCGACCTGCGAGCCCGGCAGACCCAACCCGATGCGGTCGCCGGAGCCGTCGGACTCGGCCGTTTCCGGGGCGTTGCCTTCCTCGCCCTCCAGCAGCGGCGAGTTGCCCACCGTGGCGATGCACACGTCCACCTGCCCGGCCATCCAGTTCAGGCAGCGGTCGACCGGCCCTTGGCGGTACAGGTGGCAGCCTTCGGTGTGGTTCACGTACATCGCCGCCCCGGCCGCGGCGGTGAGCCCCTCCAGCAGCGTGACCATGGTGGCGGCGTGGCCGTTGTAGTTGCCCAGCAGCACGTTGAAGTCGGTGGCCACCGGGCCGAACACACCGATGCCGCGGATGTCGCGGGACAGCGGCAGCACGCCGTTGTTCTTCAGCAGCACGATCGACTCGCGGGCCATCTGCCGGGCGAGGCCCACGTGTTCTTCACAGCCGACCACGTCGGCGCTGATGCGGGCGTACGGCACGCGCTCGGGCGGGTCGAACATACCCAACTTGATGCGGGTGAGCATCAGCCGCTTGAGGGCAACGTCGAGCTTATCCTCGCTCAGCAGCCCGCCCTGCACCGCGGCCACCAGCGACGGGTAGCACCCGCCGCAGTTGAGGTCGCACCCGTTGGCCACGGCCATCGCGGCCGACTCGGCGGGGGTGTGGGTCACCTTGTGGTTCTTGTGCAGGTCGCCGATGCCGCCGCAGTCGCTGACGACGTGCCCGGCGAAGCCCCACTGCTGGCGGAGGATTCTCTGCAGCAGCGTTCGGCTGGCGCAGCACGGCTCGCCGTTGGTGCGGTTGTAGGCGCCCATGATGGCCTCGACGCGACCTTGCCTCACGGCCGCCTCGAAAGCGTACAGGTACGTCTCGTGCAGGTCGCGCTGGGAGACCACGGCGTCGAATTCGTGCCGTAGCGACTCGGGGCCCGAGTGCACGGCGTAGTGCTTGGCCGTGGCGGCGACCTTCAGGTAGGTCGGGTCGTCGCCCTGGAGGCCCTTGATGAACGCCACGCCCAACCGGGCGGTCAGGAACGGGTCCTCCCCGTAGGTTTCCTGGCCGCGGCCCCATCGCGGGTCGCGGAAGATGTTGATGTTGGGCGACCAGCACGTCAGGCCGAAGTACTTCTCGAAGAGGTCCTTGCCCCGCGTGGCGTGGTGCTTGGCGCGGGCCTCGTCGGAGATGGCCGTCGCCACGCGATGCATCAGTTCCTCATCGAAGCTGGCGGCCATGCCGATCGACTGGGGGAACACCGTGGCCAGCCCCGCGCGGGCGACGCCGTGGAGGCACTCGTTCCACCAGTTGTACTTGGCGATGCCCAGGCGCTCGATGGCCGGCGACTCGTGGCTCATCTGGGAGACCTTCTCCTCGAGCGTCATGCGGGCGATCAGGTCATCCGCCCGCTGGGAGGGCGGCAGGTCCGGGTTCCGGAAGTCCGGGGAGGTGTCTTCGGTGTTCATGGTCGTCTGTTCGTCCTCATGTGCGTGTCTGACTCTCGCATCGCTTGCGCCGGCACCAAGTCACGTCGGTTGGGTGGCGTGCGCCGGGTGCCGTGGGCTGCGGCGCCAGCCGCAACCACGCGCGCTCGCATCGCTTACGCCAGCGCGTGGTTGCTTCGCTTCGCTCCGCAGCCCACGGCACCCAGCTCACGGCATGTCCCTCCCGTGTGACTGGCCGGCATCTGTGCCCACGGCGATCTGCTTTCGCAGCCTCCTCCAATAGAACCCCAGCAGGGCGAGCCACACGACACTAAAGACACACCCCCAGAACACGCAGTGCAACAAGGCGCGATTCGCCGCGGGCCGCGAGTCCGAGAACGCCGCCGCTGTGAAGTTGGCGATCACCATTACCATTGGCACGGCTAGGGCCCAGAGGAACACACGCGTTCCGCCCGCCAGTCTCGGGTCGGGGATGAGAAGAGCCAGACGACGCAGATAGACAACCAGGGCGATCAGCCCGACGCCTTTGGCGGTCACGCAAACCCACACCAGGGCGGGAAATGCGGCCCTCACGGTCTCTGACGGCGACCAGTCGGTGGCGGCGCTCGCAAAGAGAATGGACTCCAGGCCCAGTCCGATCAGGATGCCGCCACGGACCAGTGGTCTCAGGCCGGTCCCCTTGGCCGGATCGACCAACCGGCGGGGTGCGGTGGTGACACACCATGCGCCGGTGGCGCCGACAGCCGAACTGGCAAGCAGCAGAAGCGCCGAGATCGCCCACGTCGCCATGAGCACCGTGTGGTAGATGGCGCTGAGTTGCACAATCAAGAGGGCCACGCTCAGCCCAACGGCGCCAAGTGTCGCCAGGGACCCGCAGAACAGGAAAGCCACGTTGCCGGCCAGGCGGCGTAGGTTGTAGCCACAATTCGGGCAGATTGCGTTGGCGCCAATCTCGACAGCCGGCGGCTGGTCTGCTTGGCTCATTGCGTATTCCTTTCGGCCGGTCGGCCGGCGCTCGCATCGTTTGCGCCAGCGGCGTGGTTGCTCCGCTTCGCTCCGCAGCCCACGGCACCCCGCGGCCCACGGCACCGGCCCAGGGCACTCGCGGCCTACGGCAGGCGAATTCGCGTTACTTGCCCAGCGGCTTGCTGTCGGCGCGGAAGTAGACCGGGATGCGTTCGAGGGGGGCGTCGGCCTCGATTTCCTGGCCGCCTTCGTGCGTCTGATCGGTCCAGGCGTCCCGCCAGGTGACCCCGGCGGGCAGGTAGACGCTGCGGCTGCGGACGCCTTCGGCGACGACCGGGGCGACGAGGATGTCCGGGCCGAACATGTATTCGTCCTCCACCGACCACGCCCGCTCGTCGTCGGCGAAGTCGAAGAACAGCGGCCGCATGGGCGGATGGCCCTTCTCCCGGGCCACCTTCATCTGCTCCATCAAGTACGGGCGAAGCCGCTCGCGCAATGCGAGTTGGTCGCTGAGTATCTTGTAGGCCTCATCGCCGTAGGACCACACCTCGTTCGGGGCGCTCTGGCCCTTTTCCAGGCCTTCCTTCCGCCTCACGCCGTGCAGCCGGCAGACCGGGCAGAACACGCCGTATTGGAACCACCTCACCAGCAGTTCCTGGAACTTGGGGTCGTCGACGTTGCCGCCGTAGAAGCCACCGATGTCGGTGGTCCACCACGGGATGCCGCTGAGGCCGATGTTCAGCCCCCCGGCCACCTGGCGGCGAAGCGAGTCGAACGTCGAGGGAATGTCCGCCGACCATACCAGGGCCCCGTAGCGTTGGCTGCCGGCCCATGCCGAGCGGATCAGCGCCAGCGGCTCGGCCTCCCCCTCGGCCGTGAGGCCGTCGTAGAACGCCTTCTGGTGCAGCAGCGGGTACAGACCGGCCACCTCCGCGCCGTTGCCCAGGTGGTACCGCGTGTTGTACTGCTGGACGGGGTTCAGTTCCGGCTCGGCCGTGTCGAGCCAGAAGCCGGTGATGCCGAGGCTGACGTAGTTCTCGCGGATCTTCTCCCACAGGAACGCCCGCGCCTCGGGGTTCATCGCGTCGTAGAAGGTCTGCAGCTTGCTGCCCTGGTTGTCCTCGGCGGCGTTCTGCACGGCCATGCCGCTATCGTTCCGCACCAGCATGCCGTGGGCGTTCATGTGCCCGTAGTTCTCGCTGGTCTGGTTGACGGTCGGCCACACCGAGACCATCACCTTGATGCCCATCTCATCCAGTTCCCGCACCATCGCGGCCGGGTCGGGCCAGCACTCCGGGTCGAACTTCCAGTCGCCCATCTGCGTCCAGTGGAAAAAGTCGATCACGATCACCGAGATCGGCAGCTTGCGCTTCTTGTACTCGCGGGCGACCTCGAGCAGCTCGTCCTGATTCTTGTACCGCAACTTGCACTGCCAGAAGCCCGCGGCCCAGGCGGGGAAGGCCGTGGGAAAGCCGGTGACCTCCCCGTAGCGGGTCATCAACTCGGCGGTGGACGCTCCGGCCACGACGTAGTAGTCGATCTGGCGAGCCGCGTCGGCCACCCAGCGGGTCTCGTTCCTGCCAAGCTCCACGCGCCCGGTGCCGGGGTGGTTCCACAGGAAGGCGTAACCGAGGCTGGAGACCAGAAACGGAATCGCCACCTCCATGTTCCGGTGCAGCAGGTCGACCACGCAGCCCTTCTGGTTGAGGTAGCCGTGCTGGTGCTGGCCGAGGCCGTAGAACTTCTCCTCGTCGTTGGCGTAGAACCGCTGCTCGATCTTCCACACGCCGCGCTCGGGGATGAACGTTCGGCCGAGGTACTCGTTGGTGTTCTTGACGCACTCTTTCAGCAGCGGCGCCTTGTCGGAGGTGCGGATGAAGCTGACGTTGCCTCGCGGGGTCAGCTCGACGGTCATCTCGCCGTTGACCAGCGTGCAGAGCTTCTCGCCGATCTCGACGGTCACGTCGTCGGCACACGGCGGCGGGTCGATCAGCGCCTGGGGCAGATCGAGGAACTCCGCTTGCTGGGTGACGCGCACCCGCACGCCGTTGACCCCCCACGGGACGATCCACACGCGCTCGTGGCCCTTGGTCCACATCAACGCGTTATCCACCCGACTGGCAAACTCTTCCATCGTCGCTGTCTCCGTGTTTGAGAGCACCATAGCCGCCGTGCCGACCGCCGAGCAACCCTATCGCGCCGCGAGGTGTTCTGCAAGCCCCGCGCGCCGGGTGCCAAAGAGGATCAGCCACAGATGAACGCAGATGACGCCGCGTCAGAACAGAAGCATCGACATCAAGGTTTAGCGGCGGAGCTTGCTCCGCGTTGGCCTTTCGCGGCGGAGCTTGCTCCGCGTTGGCCTTTCGCGGCGGAGCTTGCTCCGCGTTGGCCTTTCGCGGCGGAGCTTGCTCCGCGTTGGCGTCAACAACAGATGCACCACAGAGGGCACAGAGCACACAGAGAAAGACGGGGACAGAAGTTAGGGGTACTGGAGAATCTGAGGCTCCACCGGGGCAAGCCCGGTGGGGGCCGACGCGGGGGCGGGGTGGCACCTTCAAGCCGAAGGTTTGTGGGTGCGATTGCGGGCCGACCGGCCATACCGCAGAAGGCCACGATCAAGTGAAGGGGCGCCTGCCCGGCCGGACGGAGCCAACTTACCGCGCCCGTCGGACGTGGGCGGTCCACTGCTTCTCGAGGGTTGGCCAGTCGGTGGCGAGGGCCTTGGTGACGATGTGGTTGGCGCTTCGCCCGGCGGCGAGGGCTTCGATGGCTGCCGGCAGGCGGGCGGCGTGGTGGCTCAGCAGCATCTCGGCGAGCGTGGCGGCCTGCCAGTATCGCTCCGGCGGCAGCGGCCGGGACGAGAGCAGGCGCTTGAGCGGGATGTATCGGCCGGCATCGACCCGCCGGGCCCACGCGGCGCGTTCGGCGGCGGCGGGCGGGTGGAACCGCCACTGCACCGACGTGGCCAGGCCCTCGGCGAGCCAGTTGCCGTCGTTGGGGAGCCCGGCGTGGCGCCACATCCACACGTGGCTGAACTCGTGAGACAGCTCCGGCGGGATCGCACCCGGGCGGGCCGGGTCGACGAAGCTGGCGGAGAATACGCGGTAGCTGTACCCGCCCACGTCGCCCAAGCCGAAGAAGCGGCCGTCGTAATGGGCCGCCACGCGATCCCAGAGTTTCCGGAATGCCGCCCGGCGAGCGTACAGCGCCACGACAACGGGCGCGTCGGTGCGGCGCGTGCTCGGCCGGCTGGCCGGCGGCGGCGGCCGCAACGGCAGCGCCGCCAGGTGGCTGCACACGTCAGTTAACCGGCGCCCGAGCGCCGCGGGCGTTGGCTTCGTCGCATCGGTCAGCAAGATGAAGCCCGAGCCGGTCACCTCGCGCAAGGGCGGACGCGGCGGGGGGAAGTAGATGTCCTTCTGCCGTTCGATGGGCGGGTCCGCGGGCGGCCCCGGCTTCGGCCCGGAGGTCGCTACCGGCGTCGCCCCCGCCGCCAGCGCCAGCGCGGCGATCGACAGCGTCGCCGCCGCGAGCAGGCTCACCGTTAGGGCCGGGCGGGAAGTCGGCATGGTCTCCGGAGTGTTCACCACGCCCCCGTCAGTCCGCCACCGGCGTGCCCAGGATCGCCTGGACGTCCGCCAGCCGGGCCTTCACGGCCGCCGCGTCGGCCGCCTCGAGGTTCAGCCGCAACTTCGGCTCGGTGTTGGAGGCCCGAACGTTGCACCACCAATCCGGGTAGGTGATCGTCACGCCGTCGAGATGGTCGATCTCGGCGTCGGCGAAGCGTTCGGTCACCGCCTTCATCGTGGCGGCCTTGTCGGCGACCTCGAAGTTGATCTCCCCACTGGCGGCGTAGCGCCTCAGCGGCGCGATGCATTCACCCAGCGTCGCCTCCCCGGCCGACAGGATGCTGGAGACCACGGCAAAGACGATCGCGCCGGAATCGGCGTTGTAGTTCTCGCGGAAGTAGAAATGACCGCTCAGCTCCCCGCCGAAGACGGCGTGCCCGTCGGCGATGGCCTTCTTCATGAACGCGTGCCCGACGCGCTCGCGCCGGGGCACCCCGCCGGCGGCCTTGATTTCCTCGGCCACCACGCGGCTGCTCCGCAGGTCGTACACGACCATGGCGCCGGGGTCGGCGGTGAGGAAGTGCTTCGCCAGCAACGCGGTCATCAAATCGCAGCTCACCGAGTCCCCGTGCTCGTCGACAAACATACACCGGTCGGCGTCGCCGTCGAAGCAGACGCCGAAGTCGGCCTTGTGCTCGACGACGGCTTCCTTGAGCTGCCGCAGGTTCGCCTCCACCAGCGGATTGGGCGGGTGGACGAAGCTGCCGGTGATCTCGAAGTTCACCGGCACGATCTCGAGGTCCGTCCCGTCGAAGATGGCCGGAACCATCTTCCCCGCCATGCCGTTGGAGGCGTCCACGACGACCTTCAGCGGGCGCTGCAGATCGAGGAACTTCAGAACGTGCTCGCGATACTCCCCCCACAGGTCCATCGTCTGCACGACGGCGGCGTCCACCGGGGCGGTCCGCCGCAGGGAGGTGACGATGTGCTTGATCTCCTTCAGGCCGGTATTCTCCCCCACCGGGCGGGCCTTCAGGCCGGAGATCTTGAAGCCGTTGTATTCGGGCGGGTTGTGGCTGGCGGTCACCTGCACGCCGCCGCAACTGCCCAGGTGGTTGATCGCAAAGTAGATGTGCGGCGTGTCCACCATGCCGATGTCCACGCACGCGGCGCCGCTGTCGGTGACGCCCTCGATCACCTTCGTCGCCAACGCCGGGCTGTGGGTCCGCATGTCCCGCCCCACCACCAGCCGGTTGGCCGACGCCTGGCCGCGGTCGTAGCCGCGCAGCAGGCTGCGCAGGAACTGCGCGCTGGCGTAGCCCACCTTCCAGGCCAGTTCCTCGTCCACCTGGGTGGGGAACACGCCTCGGATGTCGTACGCTTTGAAAACCGCCTCGATGTCCGCCATGACCAGTCCTCTTTCGTCCGCTGAAGTTGCCCGGGGGCCACGCGTCACTCCGGCGGGGCGACCGGCGCGGCACGGCCGCTCAGATTCGCTCCCTCCATCAGCAGCTTGATGATCTCGACCCCCGTCTCCGCGTCGGTCACCCGGACGCCCATTCCCTGCAGCGACGTGCCGGTCACCCGCGCCAGGCGGGCCACCGCCCGGTTCAAGTCGACCTTCAGCGACAGCACCAGCGACCTGGCCGTGGCGACCTCCCGCTGGGCCTCCAGCCGCAGGTTGAAGTACTCCGGGGTGTAGTCCTGAAGTTCCTGGCGAACATCCAGCGCGTCGAGCTTGGCTTCGACGGCCGCCTGCGCCTTGAGGTGAGCCTGCAATTCCTCCTGGCTGGCCTGGATCTCGCGAACCGCGATTCGCACCGCGATGGCCACCTGGTCGGCCATGTCCTGCATCGTGGCGATGCTCTTGGCCCGGTCGTACCGTGCCCGCCGCAGCCCCGCCAGCCGCTCGCGGTTGTAGATCGGCCACTCGAACGCCAGGCCGATGCTGTAGTCGATGTAGTCCCAGCGGCGCATCTCGTTCCAGCTCTTGTCCCACTGCGGGCCCAGCCCGTTGAGGCCCGCCCGGCCGGTCAGGTCCAGCCGCGGGCGGATCTGGTTGCGGGCCACGCTGACGCCGATTTCGTTGATGCGGACCGCCAGCCGTGTCTGGGCCAGCTCGGGACTGTATTTCAGCGCCGTGGCAACCTGGTCGGCGGTGTTCACGGTCACCCCGGACACCAGCGGCAGGGTCACCGGGACGAGGTCGAAGTCGTCCAGCATGGTGATCGACGCGTCGGCCATCGCGCGGACCAGCCGGTCCTGCACGTCCAGAATGCTCTGTCGCGCCTGCACCACTCCGGCCCGCCGGACCTCCACCGCCGATGTCGCCTGGGCCTGGAGCACCTTGTGGGCGTCGATATCGCTCCGGCCCCTCACCTGCCGCTGGGTATCGATGGCCCACGTCAGCAGCGACAGCTGAATCTCCAGCTCCTCCCTCGCCTGCATGAGCTGCCAATACAGGCCCTGCACCTCGTCGACGACGTCCAGCACGTTCGACTTGAAGGCCGTCAGGGAAATGTCGTGGTTCACCCGGGCCACCCGCAGCGTCGCCAGCGTCACGCTACGCCCGGCGTCCCGCAGCAGCGGATGGGTCAACTCGAAGGCGGCGGAGTGAATGTACGCCGGGTTCAGCAGGTTGTTCAGCCGCGAGTCGCTCTTGGTCACGCCGTACTGCAGCGACGCCTCGCCGCCGGTCGTCAGCCGCTTGATCAAGCCGAGCTCGAACGGCACGGTCTTGCTCTTGTTGGCCAGGATGCTGGTGGCGGTTCGCCGGTCGAAGCGTTCGAGCGACAGGCTGGACGTCACCCTGGCGTCGAAAGCGGCCGCGGCCGCCACGACGTCCTCTCTGGCCAGGGCCGGATTGTAGCCGGCGATGTTGATCGTCAGGTTGTTCCTCAGCGTGCGGTGCACCACCTCGGTGAGCGTCAGCTTGATGAGCGTCCGGCCGGTGGCGGGATCGGTTTCCGTCTTCAGCGGCAGGCCCGTACTGCCCGGCGCCGGGCGCAGCGGGTCGTCGGCCAGCCTGTCCTGGGCGCCGCCGGCGGCGATGTACTGCTGGTAGCGGTACAGGGCCGTGGGATCGATGTGCCCGGGGTCCACGCATCCCGAGATCGCCATGGCGAAACCCAGGATTACGACGGCGCGGAAGGTGGTTTTTGGTTCCATGGCGCGGATTATAGACGTATCTGTTCGGCTGTCAATGAGTTAGCCCCGTGTTCCGCCGGGAAACCGCTCCACCGGTCCCCTGAGGCGGCCCCGGGGAAGTATTGTCATTGACACGGCGGGGTTCTTTTCTAGCATGGGTGCTCCACAAACATTGTATTTTTTCGCGGGAAGGATGGACACGCAATGGCCCACAATGTCTGCTTGGTAACGGGGGATGGCATCGGTCCGGAGATCGCCGAGGCGACGCGCCGCTGCCTGGACGCCGCCGTGGCGGCCACGCCCGAGGCCACGGCGCTGCACTGGACGGTCGCCGAGGCCGGCACCGACGTGATGGCCACCGCCGGCACCCCCCTGCCGGCCGCCACCGTCGATGCCATCCGCGGCGCCGACGCGTGCCTGAAGGCCCCCATCACCACACCGGTGGGCAAAGGCTTTCGCAGCGTGAACGTTCACCTCCGCCAGAGCCTCGATCTGTACGCCTGCCTCCGCCCCTGCAAGAGCTACCCCGGCGTCCGCAGCCGGTACGACGACATCGACCTCGTCGTCGTCCGCGAGAACACCGAGGACCTGTACGCCGGCATCGAGTTCGAGCACGGCACGGCCGAGGGCGCCAAGCTTATCGAGGCGGTCAACGCCCTGGCCACCGGCAGGAAGATCACCACCGACCCGGCCGGCACGGGGGTGTCGATCAAGCCGATCAGCGTTGAGGCCACCCGGCGGATCGTGCGGTTCGCCTTCGAGTACGCCCGGGCCAACGGGCGGCAGAAGGTCACCTCCGTCCACAAGGCCAACATCATGAAGTTCACCGACGGGCTGTGGCTGGAGGTGTCGCGCGAGGTGGCCGCCGAGTACACCGACATCGAGTTCGAAGATCGCATCGTCGACAACATGTGCATGCAACTCGTGCAGAAGCCCGAGTTGTACGACGTGCTGGTGCTGCCGAACCTTTATGGCGACATCCTCAGCGACCTGTGCGCCGGGCTGGTCGGCGGGCTGGGCGTGGCCCCGGGCGGCAATATCGGCGAGAAGGGCGCGATCTTCGAGGCTACCCACGGCTCGGCCCCGAAGTACAAGGGGCTCAACAAGGTCAACCCGACCGCGTTGATCCTCTCGGGAATGCTGATGCTGCGGCACATTGGCGAGCGTGCCGCCGCCGACCGCCTCGAGCGCGCCGTCGCCGCCGTCATCGCCGCCGGTAAAGACGTGACGTACGACATGAAACCCCACCGCGACGACCCCACCGCCGTCGGCACCGCCGAGATGGCCGACGCGATCATCCGCGCCTTGAGCGACGTGTAGGGCGGCGGAGCGGGCGGCGGGGCGCGGGAGGACCGGATTATGGAACCGTATCGGATCGTCGGGGAGTTGAAGCGGTTCGACCGGCGTCACACGGCCTTCGCCCGCCGGCCCGGCGCCGCGGCCGCGGCCTCGTGCAGGCAGGGCGAAGACACCCCCCTGGAAAGCCACGCCGGCGACCGCCCGGGATACGGCCCGGAGGACCGGGCCCTCCACGCGGGGGCGTGGGCGCCCGATCGGGTCCTGCGGGCCCCGTGGCGCGATCCGCCCGCCAAGCCCGGCGGCGACCGCTACGAGCCGGCCGACCGGCGGCAGTTCACCGAGCGCGTCAAAGCGGCCGCGCGCTTCTACGGGGCGGCCCTGGCCGGCGTGACGCGAGTGAATCCGCTCTGGCTCTACGCCGACGAGCAGGGCCAGCCACCGGCGCTGCCGGACGGGGTCACCACGGCCGTGGTCATGGCCGTTGAGATGGACTACGACGGCATCGCCACCTCCCCGGCCTTCACGGCGGGGGCGGCCACGGCCAAGGGGTATTCACACATGGCCTTCGCCGCCACATCCCTGGCGCGGTACCTGCTGGAGCTGGGCTACCGGGCGATCCCCAGCGGCAACGACACCGCCTTGAGCGTCCCGCTGGCCATCGACGCCGGGCTGGGCGAGTGCGGGCGGCACGGGATGCTGATTACGCGAGATTACGGCCCGCGCGTCCGGCTGTGCAAGGTCTTCACCGACGCGCCTCTGGTGAGCGACCACGCCATCGATCTCGGCGCCCGGGCTACCTGCCGGCGCTGCCGCAAGTGCGTGGCCGCCTGCCCGGTCGGCGCTATCGCCGAGGGCGAGATGACCGAGGCCGGGCCGACGGCTTCGAACAACCCCGGGGTGCTCAAGTGGTACGTGGACCCCGACAAGTGCCTGGCGTTCTGGCGCGTCAACGGCGCCAGTTGCTCCAACTGCGTCAGCGCGTGCCCCTATAACAAGGAACCCGCGTGAGGCCGGACGCCGGGGATAAGTTCGGCGCCACCATCACAATCGTCTTCCCCCGGCCGTGCGGACCCGGTATACTTACGTAGGCAGGCACTTGTTGTTGGCTCCTGGGAAGGGAGGTCGAGCCATGGCATATCCCGGGTGGGGCCGGCGGGTAGGAATCGTCTGGGCGATGGCCCTGGTGTTGGTCTCGGCCACGTGGGCCGACCGCATCATCCGCAAGGACGGCGTTGTCCTCACCGGCCGGATCATCTCGCAGACCGACACCCTGGTCACCATCGAGACCGAGGCCTACGGCGGCAAGACGACCATCTCGGTGCCGATGACCGTGATCAAGTCTATCGTGAAAGAGACCACCACCGGCGGCACCAAGCCCCCGCCCGGCTCGGCCGACCCGCCTCCGCCGAAGGGGCCCACCTACTGCGTCTTCCCCCTGACCGGCCGGCTGGGGATCGAGATCCAGGCGATCCCTCTGGTCACGGCGTTGAACCTCGCTCGCACGCGGAAGATGGACTACGTCGTGCTCTACTTCGACACCCCCGGCGGGTTGGTGGCCGAGATCGAGCCGATCGCCAAAGCGTTGTTCAAGGCCAGGGACCTCCGCATTATCGTGCTGGTGCGCCGGGCGCAGGGCGCCTCGGCTGTGGCGGCCATGGCGTGCGAGGAAATCTACATGGAGCCCGGGGGGCTGATCGGCGGCGGCGTGCCCCAGGCCATCGGCTCGGCCGGGCTGCCCGTCGACATCAAGGGCCCCCTGCCGCCCGCGACGCGGGCGGTGGTGCAC
>SDBU01004392.1_pt1 | contig 17301 bp, 16 predicted proteins | sample 2277071 | NCBI WGS metagenome assembly SDBU01 (sample SAMN10397929, study PRJNA504765) | marine sediment metagenome | isolation source: marine sediment core GS08_GC12, 126 cmbsf | place: Arctic Ocean: Gakkel Ridge, Loki's castle | collected 2008 | reverse complement strand
CGAATGACTTTGAAGAGTCTCTCTTTATTCAACAGAATAATGGAGCACCCCGCCAGACTCTCCTAACCTTACCTGTCCAATCATAGGGGTTCACTCCATAGTCAACTAGTGTTCAATGCTAGAATAACTAGACATGGGAAAGCAAGACGTTAACGAATACGATAAATCTTATCACCCGCTAGAGCCAGTGAATTAGCCGTAAGGAGATTAATTAATGATTCAACCCTCTTGGAAAGATAAATGGGCAAGTATTCAAAGTAAATTTGAAACTTGTATTCGAGAGTGCAGGACGGCTTATCATTCAGACATTAAGTGTAAGGACAGCATAGAAAACGTTATAGGTGATATATGGGATTTGAGAGATTGGTTAAAAACTGACCCTGCTGTAAATATATCCGAAAAAACGAAAACAATTGATGATTATATTTTTAGTCATATATTCATTCGTGCATGCGGAGATATAGAGATAGTAAAAAAACACTCTAAAATCGACGACCCGAAGCACGAAGAAACGAAGCTAATTTTGGAAGCTACACACCATCGAAGCCGAGGGTTTTGGTTTTTTAAGAAAATACCTATTATTTACAGGGTCGTTACAAAATACAAGGAGAATCCTGGGAATATAGATAATTATGAAGATGCACCTGAATTAGCTAATAGAGCCATTAAAGAATGGATAGTATTCCTAAAGGCAAACCAATTGCTGTAAATACACTTTTGAGTATTAAGAGTGCCTAATGCTACGGGAAGTTACAAGTACCACTTGCCTGGCAGTGTAGAATCCCCAACAAAGAGGGATGAGTAACATGATATTTATAATCACAATTCTATCTGTATAAACATCGGGATGATTGTCTTGTACTTACGATTGGCCGACTGACGAAGATGAAATCTCAATCGTGCCAAGTTGAATAGCGGGTTTAGCTTCTACTCAATATTTCAATGACTTTTTCAAGCCTTATATCAGGTTCATTCGGTCTCGCCATCTCGCCTCGCCTCATTCCATATGTTGTCGACATTGCCAACACTGCCAGCTCCCTTTCGTTTAACCTTTGCTTACCCACTTTAATCATTTCTTCCACCTCATCGCTCCTAAACATCGGTCTACTTACCTCTGTTTCCTCAACCTTTTTCATAGATAGCTTGGGGAACTGCCAACCTTGAATTTGAGCCGATAGTTTTAACGGACGAATCATCGTATTAATCGAATTCTGAGCGAAGCCTTGCCTTCTGCACCACTCCAAATAGTCAACCACGTCATTCCTGATGTACTTCGCCCTTGTGCCAGCCACAGTCTCAAACCGCTCTGCCCACGTCCTCCAACGTATTGCTGTATCCCTCTTTTTACCTCTAGCCAGTAAATCCTTATAAATCATCTCAGCTAATTTCCCCATTTACTCACCTCCATTCCATGCGTTCTCCACGTGAACGTAATACCCGGGTGTTCATGAAAAGAAAAACCCCCAATCTCCCTATAAAATAGGAGACCAGGGGTTTCAATGACAGATTTATAATGCTGGAGCCGCAGAACGGATTCGAACCGTCGACCTCTTCTTTACCAAAGAAGTGCTCTACCGACTGAGCTACCGCGGCACTATCCAGACTTATTCTTTTTACCGTTCTATTTAGAACGAAACACGTTCTTACCAAGAACGTGCTCTACCAACTGAGCTATGTGGGCACTAATACCATTATATAGATTTTCCCTATTAAATGTCTATAGGCAAGATTAATATCAACTGCCTCAATTACTGGTGGAGGGAGCAGGATTCGAACCTGCGTAGCCCTTAAAGCGGCAGATTTACAGTCTGCTCCGATTGTCCACTCCGGCATCCCTCCCAAGGCGACTCGAAAGCCCAGCCCGAGAGGGGATTCGAACCCGCTAACCTACCGATTACAAGTCGGTTGCGCTACCATTGCGCCACTCGGGCATTAAATTGTAAATATACTCCCCCAAGGCTGCTCAACGAAAATATTATAAAGATGCAGAATGGAAAAGTCAAGCTACTCAACGGTGACGCTTTTCGCCAAATTCCGTGGATAGTCTATCGGCTGGCCACGATATTTAGCCGCGTAATAGGCAAGGAGTTGCAAAACTACGGTATTAATCACCGGAGAAAATACGGGGTCAACCCGAGGTACCCGAATTAAGAAATCAGTTATCTCTCTAGTAAGGGCATCGTCCTCTTCGGCCAGGGCGAGTACTGGTGAACCCCTCGCCTTGACTTCCTTAATACTAGTCAGCATCGCCTCATGAGTATTATCCGAAGCTAAAATGGCAACCACCGGTGTATTACTTCCCAGTAAGGCGAATGACCCGTGCTTTAACTCTCCGGCACTATAGCCTTCAGCGTGGATATAGGAAATCTCCTTTAATTTGAGTGCCCCCTCTAAAGCCACCGGATAGTTCCTACCCCGAGCGATGAAGAATACGTTATCATATTTTGCCACATACTCAGCACATTCTCTAATTTCATCTTCATCATATAATATCTGCTCCAGTCTACTCGGTAGCTGCCTCAACTCCGCAATCAGGCTGTCTAGTCTTCTCGTATCAATCTTAGAATAAGAGAGAGCCAGCCAATAAAGTGCCATAAGTTGAGCGATAAAACTCTTAGTTGCCGCAACACTTATCTCGGGGCCAGCCCTGGTAAAAATAACCTGGTCAGCAATCCGGCTGGCAGTACTACCCACCACGTTGGTAATCACTATCACCCGGCATCCGGTCTCCTTTAACTTTTTAATCGCCTTAATGGTATCCGCTGTCTCACCAGACTGGGTAATAACAATCGCCTCGGTCTTGACCGGAGTCTGACCATAATTGAATTCGGAAGCCAGTTCAACCTTTACCGGGATTTTAACTAACTCCTCAATCAGGTATTTGGCTATCAGTGCCGCGTGGTAGGAAGTGCCGCAAGCCAAGAGCAGCATATCCTCACGACCGACATCAAATGGCAGGGCTAAATCGGCGATTGGCTCAGCCCTGGATACATACTCACCAATGGTATCCCGTATCACCCTGGGTTGCTCGTGAATCTCCTTGAGCATGAAGTGTTCATAGCCACCCTTCTGGGCATCTTCCACACTCCATAAAATCCGGTGGTCCCGCCTTGAAACCCTTCGACCGCCTGCCTCGATCTTTGCTCCTACGGAGGTAATGATGCCGAGGTCGCCGTCCTCCAGATACACAACCCGATTGGTGTAGTCCAAAATCGCTGGCACATCGGAGGCAATAAAGCTCTCTCCATCACCAAGACCAATAATAAGCGGACTGTCTTTTTTGGCGGCGACCAGTTCGGGTTCACCCGCCGCCAGCACGATGATGGCATAAGAACCTTCCAGATCACTCAGAGCAATTTTTACCGCCTCCTCCAGACTTCCACTATAGTATTTCTCAATCAGATGTGAGATTACCTCGGTATCAGTTTCGGAAACAAAGTGATGGCCTTCACCGATTAATTTTCGCTTAAGATACTGGTAATTATTAATGATTCCATTATGTACTACGGCAATCTTACCCTGGCAATCAAGGTGAGGATGAGCATTCACTTTTGATGGCTCACCATGGGTTGCCCACCTGGTGTGGCCGATACCCATCTTGCCGCCAAGCCGGGGTAATGATTTGCCAAGTACTCCCACTCTAACCACATCCTTATAGACCTCGATTTCACTGCCGGATACGGCAATACCACAGGAATCGTAACCCCGATATTCCAACCTCTCCAGACATTTCAAGAGAACCGGTTGCGCCGCTTTATTGCCAATATAACCGACAATACCACACATGATTATACTACCAGACTTCCATCAGGCAGTCTGCCAGATAATAGTTTCTGTGCCTGAACTTGAGAGTAATTACCGATAATAACCCCGGATTGAGCCACTACATTACTGCCGACACGACAGCCTGCACCCATAATGACTCCGATATCAACCAGCTGATGTTGACCCTCAACCCTGACCTCAGCCTGACCACTACAGGCAGTGAAGTTCCCCTGGATAACACAACCCCGGTCAATGACTGAATTCTCAATAATTGAACCTGGCCCAATACTGACATCGTCACCAATAACACTGTTTTTAATCAGGCTGAATGCCGAGATGGTTACATTGCTGCCAATACTACTCGAAGGTAGAATACAAACATTGGGGCCAATATCGGAGTTGTCCCCAATAACTACCGGGCCAACAATATATGAGTTCGCCCGTATGACACCGCCTTTCCCAACTTGAATCGGCTTTTTTAAGGTTACTCCCAACTCAACCGTACCTCCCACTTCCGCCGGAATCTGACGCAGAATGGTATCATTGAGACTCAATATGTCCCAGGGATAAACCACATCAAGCCAGGTATCTTCAGTTTGATAAACGTTAACCCTGCCACCGGTGGCTATCACATTGTTCAGGACATCAGGAAGCTCAAGTTCAGTTTCGGCAAAGCCGAAAACCGCCTCATCAAAGACATAGATGCCAGTACTAACCAAGTTGCCTTGCCTAGCCTTCAATCCACCGACGGTGCTGACACCCTCAACCAAACCATTTTTAACTGTGACCATATCATACCGCTGTGGGTTCTCAACACGCTTCACCAGCAGCGCCGGGGGCTTGGCCCCGACAAAGTAAGCAATAGTATCAACACCAATCAATTTGTCCCCTTGCAAAACTATAAATTCGTCCTCAACTTTAGTCTTAGCCTGAGTTAGAGCATGAGCCGTCCCCAGTTGACTCTCCTGAGTTACATACGTTATGTCAACTCCAAATTTTTCCCCGGAGCCGAAGTAGTCAAAGACCTGTTCCTTACGGTAGCCTACTACCAGGATAATATTACGAATACCATTCTGAGCCAATGCCGCAAGTATATACTGGAGTATCGGTTTTCCAGCAATAGCAAGCATTGCCTTGGGCTTAGTCACCGTTAATGGTCTCAGCCTTTGACCTTCCCCAGCCACCAGAATCACTGCCTGCTTCACTTGTTACCTCTAGAGTTTATTTAACCTTCCCTTGGTGCAGTCTAGTATACTCTTGAACCCGGTAAGATGATGCCACTAACCTGAGCCCCGGGGCCAATATGAGTCTCGTTACCAATTATACTGCCGGTATTGATGCAGGCGTTAATCCCGATTTCGACCCTGTCGCCGATGATTGCCCCCAGCTTGCGTCGGCCAGTATCTATGCCGAATACCCGGATGTTTTTCTTATCCAGTCTGAGATTGGCAATTCTGGCGCCCGAACCAAAATTACAACCTTCCCCGATGACACTATCACCGACATAGTTGTGATGAGGAATCTTACTGCCATTCATAATGATGGAGTTTTTAACCTCGCTTGAGGCTCCAATGTGGCACTGGTTGCCAACAGAAGTAAAAGGACGAAGATAACAGTTGGGTCCAATGTCACAATCCTGACCAATTATCACCGGGCCGACAATATAAGAACCGGAGCGGACAATGGTATTCTCACCAATCGAAACGGCACCCTTAATCACCACATTCGGCTCAACCTCCCCGAGATTCTCTGCCTTACACCCTTCTAGAAGTGACTGGTTAGCGTCAAGTAAATCCCAGGAGTAACTGAGGTTAAGCCAGTAGCTTAACTTATGATAGAAAAGGTTGTTTTTTTCTTCTATCATCAACTGCAATGAATCGGTTATTTCATACTCGCCACGCGGTGATTTGGAAGTCCGGGATACCGCCTTGAATATCTCAGGAGTTAAAAGATACAAACCGGCATTGACCAGATTAGAAGAGGGGGTTTTGGTTTTTTCCTGGATAAGAACTACCCGGTCGCCTTCCACTGCCACCACCCCTAAACCGCTGGTATCCCCGACCTCAACTACGCCAATTGTATCGCCACCCCTGCTGGCTACTTCTCTAACCTCTTCCTGCTTGAAGATATTATCCCCGTTTATCAGCAGAAAGTTGCCATCGGTCAGGGGTTCAACTGCCTTCAGGGCATCGGCCGTGCCCAGTTGTCTCCTCTGGGTTACATATTCAATATTCAGACCCCATTTTCTGCCGTCTTCGAAATAATCACGTATCTGGTCATCACGATAGCCAACAACAATGATAAACTCCTTAATGCCAGCCTGACTTACTGCCAGGAGCAAGTGCTCCAGGATAGGCTTATTGGCGAGCGGAAGCATCACCTTCGGCCTGGTATAGGTCAGGGGACGCATGCGATTACCTTCTCCGGCAGCCAATACAACCGCTTTCAACCTAGTTCTCCTTCGAGTTTTTAATTATCTCAACAGCTTTATCATATAATTCATTTACCCGCTCAAGACACCTCGCCTCAGCGGTTACCCTCACCTTGGGTTCGGTACCCGATGCCCTCACCAGCAGCCAGCCGTCCTCAAAGCCGAGTTTCACACCATCGGTATTACCTATTGAAACTGGTTGCATCATCATTAATCCCTTTTCCAGCCTCTCCATTTTAACCCCTGCGCTAGGTATACTTCCACGCCGGACTGGATAACCGGGCAAACTATCAACCAACTCGGATAATTTTTGCTTACTGGCGATACTTACCATCTGGGCGGCAGCATAAATTCCATCGGGGCAAAGAGATATACCGGGAAAAATCCAGCACCCGGATGGTTCGCCACCAAAATCCCCACCCTCCTTCAGTTCCTCAGAGACATAAATATCCCCGACCTTAGTTCGCCTGAGCCTAAGGCCAATCTCATCAAGACTCATCGAGGCATCTATCGTAGTTACTACTTCCCTAGCACCCAACTCACGAGCAAAAATCCCCAATAGTTTATCCCCAGGGACAAATCTACCCTTATCATCCACCACCATCATCCGGTCAGCATCACCATCATGGGCAATACCTAAATCAGCCCCAAACTCCCTGGTAGCTTTAATCAAATCACCCAGGTTTGCCTCGGTTGGTTCAACACCATGAGGAAAGAAACCACTTGGATAGGAGTTCAGGGCAATAACCTCACATCCCAGTTCCCTCAACAAATAAGGAGTAATGACCGAAGCAGCCCCACAACCACAGTCAACCACCACCTTAAGTTTTATCTTGTCTGGAAAGTCCTCGAGTATGCGATCAATATGTTTGGTAATAGCGCCGGGATAGATATTGATACCTTTAATTTCGCCCCAAAGGACGGTGCTAAAGGACTCACTGAGCACTGATGATTCTATTTGCTCCCGCTGAGCAGCATTAAAGGCCGAACCATCCGGATTTAGAAGTTTCAGACCATTATACTCGGGGGGATTATGCGAGGCGGTAATCATAACCCCGAGTTCAAACTCTCTCGAAACCAGGGCAAGTGTCGGGGTCGGCAAGAGCCCGGCATCAGCACACCTCGTGCCACCAGCCAGCAACCCAGAGATAAGGGCGTATTTTAATGCCTGGCTTGAGGTTCTGGTATCACCACCTACAACGGCACTATTGCAGCTAGCACCCAGACTCAGTCCAACCTTAACCGCCAGCTGAACAAGCCGGCTGCTAAAAATATCCCTTATTCCAGAACTACCAAACAAAGACATCCTGTAACCATTTTAATACAGTACAGACAATTGTCAACACTAAAATTGCCATATGTCAATAGGGCAATTCCCCATCAATTTAAATTACCGGCACCCAAATACTGAATTAACACAAAGGCCGGGGATATACTGCTTAGAAATACCCCGGCCTTCAAACGGTCTTAACAGGTGTTAGTGGAATATCAAGCTTTACCTATTCGGAACATCTTGGTACCACAGGTTGGACACACCCCTTGAGTTGCTGGCCTCTTGTTCTTCATAATGATGCTCTTGGGATCCTTCATTTCTTTCTTGGCACGACACTTCACACAGTAGGCTTGCATCAGTCATCCTCCCTTTTTATTTTGATATGAAAGATAACCCATTCATATCACAATGTCAATAGGTAGAAGATACTATTTTGCCGATACTTTTAGTAGAATAGTGATTATTAACCAGAATAATTAAAATTTCTTACCCTTAAGTCAGGTGAAGAAAATGACAACTGTAGTTCAAGAAGAGAAGATCAGGATTGAAAGACTTGAACTGGGGCCCTTTAGCACCAACTCCTACTTAGCTATCTGTCAATTAAGCGGGGATAGTGTCCTCGTAGATACCCCGGGAGAGCCAAGCCAGGTTATGGCGGAACTTAAAGATAGGAACCCTAAATTTATTTTGCTGACTCATAACCATCCGGACCATACCGGAGCACTCCTAGAGTTGCACTCCAGGCTGGGGATTCCGGTTTGTGCTCACCCGCTAGATAGCGGAAATCTACCACTTTTGCCAGAAATTAAACTCAATGATGGTGATATTATATCCTTCGGCAAAGTGAAGCTCAAAGTCCTGCACACACCGGGGCATACTCCTGGCAGCCTGTGCTTTCTAACCAGGCGGTATCTATTTTCTGGGGATACCATCTTCCCCGGTGGTCCCGGGAAAACAAGGTCACCAGGGGATTTTAAACAGATAATCGACTCGATTAAGACCAAGCTCTTCACCCTGTCTGATGAAACTGAGGTCTATCCGGGGCACGGCCAGTCAGCAGTCTTGGGCAAAGAAAAGGCATCATTCACCATTTTCTCCTCCCGCCCTCACCCCGCCGACCTTTGCGGGGATGTGCTCTGGCTCTCACCTTAGATTAAGGCGGCATCTCGACACGATGAAACACCTCAGCTAACTCGAAATTCTCGCCTTCAGCAAACATGCGGTGCCGTTTACGAAGCCACTTCTCAATTTCAACCGGACTTCTACTCCCGACCTGACTTTGGTGACAATGCAGGGCAGCCAGTTTAAGGTCAAAGGTACTGGTGATGTCAGAACGATAGTTAATATCTTCACTAGCCCAGAGCAGTACTTCCTTAACCTTATGAGACTCAAGCCCTTCTTCGAGTAAATCCGGGTAGGCAAGGTGGTCACGAGCGTAAGGGAAAACAGCATCCAGCGCCACCTGACCGGTAATACGATGGTCCCGGTGCCAGAGGTAGCGCCGATAAGGGTCGCCACAAAGCACCGTCTGTGGCTCGTACATCCTTATCAGCCGCACCAGTTCCTTTCTGAATTCAGGGGTATCTTCCAGGGTTTGGTCGGGGTGGCCAAGGAAAATAACCTCCCTGACCCCGAGCATTCTGGCGGCCGCCAGTTGCTCAGCTTTTCTAATTTTAACCAGCTTCTCCGAAGTTATCGTCAAATCATCGGTGCCTTTATCACCATTGGTGCATACCACGTAGATAACCTCTTTACCCTCTTTTACCCAGTGAGCAACGCTTCCGGCAGCACCGTACTCGGCGTCGTCTGGATGCGAGGTAATAACCATAACATCAGCTTTTTCAACTGCCACTTCCGAACTCCCTATGCTTAAGTAATAACCGTATTAGATTGTATACTATTGAGTAAACTGATACAATTTTACCAGAAGCCAGATGAGCAACAGCCTTTATGTGATTAGAAACTATCGCCCCGCCGACTTTGATAACTGCCTCCAGTTAGTGATTGAAGCCGAAAGAACTGACCCGATTGGACGTTACACTTCACCAAGGCCTCTCCACCAATATCTCAGGCGTCCCAGCTATTCCCCCGAGGAGGACCTGTTTTTAGCTGAAACAAACGACGACCTTATTGGTTTTATTGATGTTACCCCGGAGCTCAAAATTGGGCGGGCGATACTTGATTTCTTTATCCGCCCTGAGCATCTCAAAAAGGAACTGGCTGAAAAACTGTTTGCTCATGCCACCCGCAGAGCTCAGAAACTAGGGGCGCAGGTAGTCCAGATATGCATCCCGAAAGCCAATGTTGCCTTCGGAGAGCTATTATCCAAACTCGGCTTTGAAGTCATCCGCTGTTTTAAGCAACTCAGACTTAGTCTCGACGATGTTCCGAAGCCAGAACTCTCAAGCGGTCTTTCACTTGACCACTTAAAACCCGACGAAGAGAGTAAACTGGCTGACCTCCAAAACCGCGCCTTCGCCGGTCACTGGGGCTATAGTCCTAACACGACCGAAGAAATCGCCTACCTTACCCGGATGAGCAACTGCTCCCGGGAGGGAATATTCCTTGCCTATGAGGGGGCTAAACCGGTCGGTTACTGCTGGACGAAGATGGATTGCCCTCCGGGACATCGCAGGAGCCAAGGGCAAATCTTTATGCTTGGGGTCGACCCAAGTTATCGAGGCCGTAAAATAGGCAAAGCCCTGCTCCTGACCGGACTATACTACCTCAAGAGCCAGGGGCTAAACCTAGCCCAAATCACGGTGGATAGTGAAAACAAGGTAGCCCGCTCGCTCTATCGGTCGGCAGGATTTAAGCCATTCAAGAATTACCTGTGGTATGAAAAGACGACCGCCTAGCAGTTCCCAGCCCGGTAATCTGTAATGACCGTCCGGCATTCGTCAGCTATCCGTCTCGCAATGGACTCCCAGCCGAGGTGAGCCACCGAATCCCGTAGCAGGTTAACTGGTTTCCTATCCGCTTTCGTCCGAGGCAAGAGCAGGTCTATCTTGCTTGCCAGTTCTCTGGGATTATTGCTCGTCACTACATACCCGGTTTCCCCCGGTTTGATGATGCTCCGGGCATCTCCAACCCGAGTGCTCACCACTGGTGTGCCACAAGCCAGAGACTCAAGGGTTACCAGCCCAAAGCTTTCATAATAAGAGGGAACAACACAAACATCAGCCGCACTGTAGTAGTACGGTAATCTCTCCTGCTTTACCGTTCCAAGAAAGCTAACCTTATCTCCCAGTTCTAACTTCCAAGACAGCTTCTTCAAACGTTTAATCTCTGGCTGAGCAGGTCCGTCACCACCAATTATCGCCAGCCGCAGATCTTGACGCTTCAAATAAGTCATGGCCTCGATTAACTTGTCAATCGCCTTGAGAGGCTCAATCCGACCGACGAATAAGATTAATCGGTGGCTATTTAGACCCAGCTCTCCTCTGGCGATGTCTTCACCCACAGGCTGAAAAAGTTCCAGATCAACCCCGCAAGGGATGACGCTAACCGACTCGGATGAAGCATTGTAATAGTGCATCAGGTCAGCCTTCTCCTGTTCAGTAGTAGCAACAATCCGATGGCAATTACTAATGAGGTGTCCTTCATTCACAAGCCGCAGTTCTGGTTCACCCTCGCCAATGCCAATGGCATTTTTGACTGCCCCCAAGGTATGGAAGGTTATAAAATGCGGTACCTGCCACCAGCCTCGCAGGTTCTCCCCAACCAGTCCCGATAGCCAGTAGTGACTGAAAACCAGATCGTACTCAAGGGCATTTTGTTTTCTAAAATTCTCCACACCGCAGGCAAATTCAGGCAGGTGGCAGAAGACGAGTAATTTGTTGGCTTCATCACCCCGACCGGCCTTGATATGAATAAGTCGGGCATTGGCACCCAGGGTTAAGATTTGTTTATCTCCAGGGTTATGAACCCGAGTATAGATATCCACCCGGTGTCCCTGCTCACCCAACTTGCGAGCAATCTCCCTGACATAGACACTCATACCACCGGTGTCTTTTGCTCCCAATTGTCCGACCGGGCAGCTATGGACACTGAGCATAGCAATCTTAAGTTTTTTTACTGTCATTTGAGTACTACCCAAGGTTTATACTGCAATTATATAGCGGCATTTCCCTGCCGCCCAGGTGGTGCTTGTATCTCTCTTCTCCCTTTAAGAAGTCAAAGCGCTTTCTCCCTCTCTGGATGCCATCTTTGATGCAAAGGGCTTTAGAAATTATACCCACGCTTAACGAGCTATATTGGGACTCGTAACCGCTATTATAGAGATAGATGGTACCAGCATAGTCAAAACACATCACCATTGCCACCGGTCGCGCTTCAAATTCAAGGATGCCAAACCTAAAAAAACCAGCCTCAGCCATAACCCGAACGATAAGTCGAAAGAATTCCGCCCGCTTCGAGGTCATGAAGGCGGCTTTGTCCGACCGACTCCCGGCAAAAAGCGTCAAAAAAGTGTCCGTAACTTCTCGGGTTTCTGCCTCATTTTCCACGGTTCGATAAACCACCCTGCCCTCTTCCTCGAGTCGCCTCAACTTGCGTCTCAGTTCGTGCCGCTGTTTTGCTACCAGCATCCCGAGATATTCCTCCCAGGTGGCAGGCAACTTGAATTCAAAAGAAACAGCAACCTCACTAGATAAAATCTCATCACCACGGTTTTGGTCTAGTGTTTTAAGGTAAGTCATCACGGTTGAGTCCGACCGCAAAGACTCCAGATTTAGTCGGTTTATGCCATTCTCCCTCAAATTATCAAGCAATACTTTAAAGAAATCGGTTTCCATTCCGGGAACAACCACAAAATCCATATAATCGCAAACATCGGCACTACCAATAAAAGAGGCTTCATTATTTTTAATGACTAGAGGAGCGATACCGATAACCCTATCGCCTTCTTTCACGGCACACAAATACTGCTCCCCTTCGGTACCAAACATCCGCCACCAAGCCCTGAGCCAGACTGGTAAAACAAAGACCGAAGCCCAGTTCAAACGGTGGTTAGTATCGACCCGGTAGGAAGCAAGGCTATCAAAACTTTCTCTGCTAACCGTATAAGCCATTGACCAAAAATCAGTGTAACATCTTTGGCAGGTTTTAATCAATGTAACGCTTTGAAGTTCCTCTACTCCTAAAAGAGTAAAACTTCTCAAACTAGGAAATTAGTATATAATAATGAAATCCACCAAAAGCAGAGTAGTCTTCAGCGGAGGTAAAAGGATGAAACTGTTTGAACCCGGCAAGATAGGCCAGCTCACCATAAAAAACCGGATTGTGATGGCACCGATGGGTGTCGGGGCACTTCAGGAACCAGATGGCCGGTTATCCCGGCGCGGCATTGAATATTATGAAGCCAGAGCCAGGGGTGGTGTCGGGCTCGTCACCACCGGCATTGTCCGCACGAGCCGCCGATTTGAGCAGCCTGCAGATTTGCCCTGGAGCCTGATGCTCTGCGCTGACGGGACCCCTTATATCGGCTGGATTAACGAACTGGCTGAGACCGTACACGACTGGGGAGCCAGGCTTTCCCTGCAGCTTACCGCCGGACATGGACGGGTGGCGGCGCCACCATTCCGCAGTGGTGGCCGAAACAACCCTCCTTTCCAAGCCATCGCCCCATCAGCCGTCCCAACCCTGGCCAATCCCAACGAGATGGCGCGTGAGCTCACTGTTGAAGAGATTGAACAACTGGTTCAGGACTTTGAATTTGCCGCTCAGATAGCAACCTCGGCCGGGGTTGATGCCATTGAGCTTCATGCCCACGACGGCTACCTCCTCGACCAGTTCACCACTGCCCTCTGGAACCAGCGCACCGACAAATACGGCGGCAGTACCGAGAAAAGGCTCCAATTTTCTCTAGATATCATCGCCGGAATTAAGAAGGTAGCAGGGCGAGACTTCCCGGTAATCTACCGCTTTGGTGCCAAACAATACGTTGATGGTGGCCGGGGGATTAGCGAGTCGCTCAAAATGGCCAAAATCCTTGAAGAGGCCGGGGTCGACGCCTTCCACGTCGATGCCGGGGTTCACGAGAGCTGGGATATCGGTCACCCAACGAGCTATCAAAAGCCAGGATGCATGGTAGAAATGGCTGAAGCGGTCAAAAAAGTGGTCAAAGTGCCGGTCATTGCGGTAGGCAAACTTGGATTCCCTGACCTCGCCGAAAAAGTTCTTGAGGACGGCAAGGCTGACTTTATCGCCATTGGCAAGCAGCTTCTGGCTGACCCCGAGTGGCCAAATAAAGTCAGGGAAGGAAGGCTCGAGGATATTCGCCCCTGCCTCGGTGACCACACCTGCTTTGAGCGGATAGCCGGGCGTAAGTCATTAAGCTGCACCGTCAACCCGGCCTGCGGCATGGAGAAAGAACTCGAACTAAAACCAGCTGAGAAATCAAAATCGGTGCTTGTTATCGGTGGTGGCCCGGGCGGTATGGAGGCCGCCAGAATTCTGGCTTTAAGAGGACATACGGCTACCCTCTGGGAGAAGAATAACGCCCTCGGTGGCAACCTGATACCGGCCACCGTGCCTGACTTCAAGCAGGATTACCGGAAACTGATAAACTATCTCTCAACCCAGCTCAAAAAGCTCGGGGTCAAAGTTGAACTCGGCAGGGAAGCAACGGTCGAAAAAATAACTCAAGAAAAACCGGACGCCGTCTTGATTGCCACCGGTGGCGAGCCGATTGTTCCCCAAATCCCCGGGATAGAGAGGGGGTGCGTGGTTATTGCCGCCGACTTACTTACGGGCAAGAAGGAGACTGGCGAGAAGGTAACCATCATCGGCGGTGGTCTGGTCGGCTGCGAGGTGGCGCTATACCTGGCTCAAAAAGGCAAGGCGGTAACCATTATTGAGATATTAGACCGCCTCCTGCACGATGTCTTCGTCATCAATCGCATGCATTTGGAAAAGCTCCTCAAGGAAGCCGGGGTTAAGATTTTCACCCAAAGTAATATTCAAAAGATAACCAATGAAGGTGTCACCATAAGCAGTAACTCCGACACAGAAGAGGTTCTTAAAGCTGACACGGTAGTCATTGCCGCCGGTTATAAGTCCAATACCAAGCTTCTGGATTCGATAATCGGGAAAATACCCGAGGTATACGGTATCGGTGACTTGCTAGAACCAGATAAGGTTATCGGTGCCATCTGGAAGGCTTACCGCACCGCCCGCTTGATTTAGGCAAAGGTTTTCTTGACAGAAGAGTTGATGTATTCTATCATAATTATACCCTTAAATGCGCACTTAAGGATATAGCTGGAATATGCGAGAACTGGTTAAAGCTTTCAAGGCTTTATCTGATGAGACCAGGCTCAGGATACTCAACCTGCTCTTAGAAAGGGAATGTTGTGTCTGCGAGGTAATGCAGGTGCTTGATATCTCACAGACTCGTACCTCCCGTAACTTAAATGCTTTGTGTGATGCCGGCTTTCTCAAGCTGAGGAAGGAGGGACTCTGGTCACTATATTCAATAGATAAAGAGGGGATGAGAGAATACTTCCCTCACTTGGTCGAAGCCGTGAGGAAGGCACTTGAGGGTAACGAGATGGTAATATCAGACAGAGAACGTCTTAAGAAAGCCCGACGCATCGGACCCGGCGGTGCCCGATGACTGGAAAAGCGACCCCTTTTTTTCTGCTTGATTATATGCGTTAGTGCACATTATGAGAAGAATACCCCGCCTAACTGAATTTCCTGCCAAGACAGAAGTTGCCCAGTCCATCATTAATGCCCCCAGCAAGGGGAAAATAATATGAAGAATGTGCTCGGCAGACTTTCAATACTAGACCGTTTCCTGACACTTTGGATATTCCTGGCAATGGGTCTGGGTGTTGGGTTTGGGTATTTAATACCTCAAGTAGCTGACTTCATAACCTTCTTTCAGGTGGGTACCACGTCTATCCCTATAGCTATAGGACTAATCCTGATGATGTACCCGCCCCTTGCCAAGGTCAGATACGAAGAACTGGGGCAAGTATTCCGCAACTTTAAGGTGCTCGGGCTGTCACTAGTGCAGAACTGGCTTATCGGTCCAGTACTGATGTTCTTCCTGGCAATAATCTTCCTCAGAGCCTATCCTGACTACATGGTGGGGCTGATTATGATCGGGCTGGCACGCTGTATCGCCATGGTTATTGTCTGGAACGAACTTGCCAAGGGAGATAGCGAATACGCTGCTGGTCTGGTTGCCTTTAATTCCATCTTTCAGATAGTTTTCTTCTCGGTTTACGCATACGTCTTCATAACGGTACTGCCGGCAAGGTTCGGGCTAGAGGGAACTGCAGTGCATATCACCATTGGCCAGATTGCCCAGAGCGTACTTATCTACCTGGGTATCCCTTTCTTTGGCGGCATGATTACACGTTTTACCCTTATCAAAGCCAGAGGACGTGAATGGTACGAGAGCAAATTCATCCCCAAGATAAGCCCAATCACATTGGTTGCTCTCCTCTTTACCATCGTGGTGATGTTCTCCCTTAAGGGTGAGATAATTGTTGAGTTGCCGCTGGATGTAGTGCGCATCGCCATCCCATTGCTAATCTATTTCGTAATAATGTTCCTCGTCTCGTTTTACATGGGCAAGAAAATAGGCGCTGACTATCCAAAAACAACAGCCATCGCTTTCACTGCCGCCAGCAATAACTTTGAGCTAGCCATAGCTGTGACTGTGGCCGTATTCGGCATCGGCTCAGGTCAAGCCTTTGCTGCCGTGATTGGTCCCCTAGTTGAAGTGCCGGTGCTCATCGGTCTGGTAAATGTGGCTCTCTACTTCCAACGGAGATATTTCTGATGGAAACTTCAGCCTTGCAGCACTGCCTTCGTAAATCGTCCCGTTTATTTTCTTGACAAGGCAAAGTGTTTGTGATACGATTTTCATGCTTGGAATTGCACCTTAACAACTGGATAGTGGAAGGAAGGTTCTAAAGAAACTCTTGTGTGGAGAGTTTGATCCCGGCTCAGGATAAACGCTGGCGGTGTGCCTTATGCATGCAAGTCGAACGATCTTATTTCGGTAAGATAGTGGCGAACGGGTGAGTAACGCGTAAGTAACCTGCCCTTAAGTGGGGGATAACCCCGGGAAACCGGAGCTAATACCGCATGTAGTGATAAAGCAAAAGCTTTATCACCAAAGCCTTCGGGCGCTTGGGGAGGGGTTTGCGTCCGATTAGCTAGTTGGTAGGGTAATGGCTTACCAAGGCGATGATCGGTAGCTGGCTTAAGAGAGTGGTCAGCCACACTGGGACTGAGACACGGCCCAGACTCCTACGGGAGGCAGCAGCAAGGAATTTTGTGCAATGGGCGAAAGCCTGACACAGCAACACCGCGTGGGGGATGAAGGCCTTCGGGTCGTAAACCCCTTTTCTCGGGGAAGAAAAATGACGGTACCCGAGGAATAAGTCTCGGCTAACTACGTGCCAGCAGCCGCGGTAATACGTAGGAGACGAGCGTTATCCGGATTTATTGGGCGTAAAGAGCGCGTAGGCGGTTTGGTAAGTCGGATGTAAAATCTCCTGGCTTAACTAGGAGGGACCATTCGATACTGCTTAACTAGAGGACAGCAGAGGGAGGTGGAATTCCCGGTGGAGTGGTGAAATGCGTAGATATCGGGAGGAACACCAGTGGCGAAGGCGGCCTCCTGGGCTGCACCTGACGCTGAGGCGCGAAAGCGTGGGGAGCAAACAGGATTAGATACCCTGGTAGTCCACGCCGTAAACGATGGACACTTGGTATGGGGAGTATCGACCCTCTCCGTGCCGAAGCTAACGCTTTAAGTGTCCCGCCTGGGGACTACGGCCGCAAGGCTAAAACTCAAAGGAATTGACGG
>SDBU01004391.1_pt1 | contig 17301 bp, 16 predicted proteins | sample 2277071 | NCBI WGS metagenome assembly SDBU01 (sample SAMN10397929, study PRJNA504765) | marine sediment metagenome | isolation source: marine sediment core GS08_GC12, 126 cmbsf | place: Arctic Ocean: Gakkel Ridge, Loki's castle | collected 2008 | reverse complement strand
TGTCCGGTTCGACACTTCCCTCGGTTCGTTCAGCGTTCAGTTGTACGACACAGCCGCCCCGGGAACGGTCGCGAACTTTTTGCGCTACGTCAACGCCGGGCTGTATGCCGACTCGTTCATACATCGGTCGATGCCGGGCTTCATAGTCCAGGAGCTATCTCTGGCTCTGGTGCCAGGCAAGGAGAAGAGCGACCTCGTCTGGCTCTTCAACGCACTTGCGCGCAGCGTGCTTGTACTGGGGGCAGGGATTCTTGTGACGTGGGGAGGTCTGTGGCGTTGGCTTGTGAGCATCCCGCCCGAGGATCCGAGTTCGCTTTCCTGGCTCTATGCCCTCGTCGTGCTTATTGTGTCTTTGGCTATGGGATTTGCCGAATCTGCGTTGCGCAATTGGGGGGTCCTTTATAAGTTGTGTAGGTGGGTGAGGATCACCGAGAGGACTGGCAAGTTCGACGTATGGTCGGATATAATGAGTGCTAAGAACGTTGAGTGGGTTCGCATAGAGACAGACGATAACCGCGTGATCCAGGGCTCGATCGATCTTTATTCTGAGAATGCCGAGCACATGGAGCTCTTTCTGCGGGACGTCAAGATCTTCTTGCCAGGCGAGGAAGAGCCTATCGAGACCGATGGTCTTCTGCTGAGTCGGCGATTCCCGTGGAAGACAGTGGAGTTCTATGGTCTCGCCCCGGAGTCCGAGGGAGAGGACGAGAACGATGGCTGACAGGAAAGTGCTGATTCACGAGGGGATGGTCAGGAAGGCGGGCAAGAAGGAGCCGCCCAAGAGCCCGGCTCCGCAGTCGGATCCCAGAGTGGATGCGCGCGCGCGAACGACAAAACCACCCAAACAGGGCTCGTAAGGTCTGGCAGCATGCCCATCACGCGCGAAGAAGTTGAGCACGTGGCCCATCTGTCCCGGCTCGATCTGTCCGAAGCGGAGAAGGAGAAGTTCGCCGCACAGCTCGGTTCCGTCCTTGACTACATGGGAAAGCTCAACGAGCTGGACACCGAGGGCGTCGAGCCGATGCTGCACGGCATTGAGGGGCAGCAGGTCGTGCGCCAGGACGCGGTGGGGGAGTCGCTCCCGTGTCTGGAGGCGCTGCAGAACGCTCCGGACAGCAGCCAGGGCTACTTCAAGGTTCCCCGCATCATCGAGTAGTTAATCCTACCACCGAGACACCGAGGCCACCGAGAACGGCGGTAACGAACGGGGAACCAATTCCAGGGAATCGTAGCAATGGCAGAGGGCAGGCCGGAGTGCCTCGTATCGGAAGATGTGACACACTCGATCATTGGGGCTGCCATTGAGGTCCATAAGCATCTGGGTCCGGGCCTGGTTGAGTCTGTCTACGAGGAATGCCTCTGCCACGAGCTGTATCTGCGCGGAGTTAGGTATGAACGCCAGGTGGACCTGCCGATTTCGTACAAAGGCGTGAAGCTCGAGAGCGCATGTCGAATCGACCTCCTCGTCGAGGATGCGGTGGTGGTGGAGCTCAAGTCAGTCGAGGAGATTCGAGGTGTGCACGAAGCCCAGTTGCTGACCTATCTGCGCCTGAGCGGCAAGAAGGTAGGACTCCTCATCAATTTCAACGTTCCTGTGCTGAAGGACGGCATTGTGCGAAGAGTCCTGTAGTGGCACAACGTAGTCCTCCCGCCTGTCTTCTCTCTTGCCTCCGTGTTCTCTGCGCCTCCGTGGTGGAACCGGCCCCTTAGCGGTCGTCGCCGACCAGTGTGCCGGCCAGCCGGCGGTAGGATTCGTCAGCGAAGTCCGTGAGCCAGTCCACTATGGCTTGAGTTCCCTCGGGGAGGTCGCACCGCTCTATCCGGGCGCCCTTGACGATCCCTCGGACGGACTCCGGCAGGTCGCATGTCCCCGGCAACCCCTTGCCGTCCGGGATCGGGAGGGGGAAGAAAAGGCTCAGGTTGTAGAGGAAGCTGAGCCGTTCGTACGCTTCGTCGGGCGCCTCGCGCGTCCTTTCCCACAGCAGCCGGCTGACCGGATGCTCGGAGGTCTGCGGGCTTTCGTGGAGCTTCTTTCGGACCATGTAGAAGGTGCACTGCCGCGTCATCTCCGTCGGCGGGAAGAGGCCGGCGCCGGGGAACGCGTGATACATGCAGACGTTGACTTCGCGCGCGAGTCCGTCCAGCGCCTCCCAGCATTCCCGAAGGAAAGCGTGCAGGTCGGGCTCGGCCGCCGCAGCGGCCTGGAGGGCCTGCACGGCCCGTTCCCGGCAGCGCTCGGCGGCCTGCATCCGCTCGGCCGTGAACTGGTGCAGTGCGGCCAGCAGCGTTGCCTCTCCCTGGGGCAGCGCATTGAAAGCAACCTGGCAGAACTTGGCTTCGCTCTGTTCCTCCATCCGCCTGTCGTGCCGTCGTGGTTATTCCTCTGGTTGTCTTTCTCCGTGTCCTCAGTGTCTTCGTGGTGAGAGAAGTCCTTAATCTGTGGCGTGCTTGTTGATGATCTCGATGTCCGTTGCGCCGGTTTCCGGGTCTATGAACTTGACCAGCAGCGATATCTTGTTGTCCTGGTTCAGGACGTCCCAGTAGCGCCCGGCCAGCGCGCCGATGTCGTCCGCAAGCTCCACCACGTAGGGTTCACCTTGGAAGCAGGGCAGGGGGGAGCCGTCGCCGGCGTAGGTGTGTATGCAGTGCCCGACGCCCGGGACGGCGCGCGCGTAATCGAAGAAGTGCCGAATGCAGTGGTCGGGATCGTTGTCCATCGATTTGATGACGGACAGCTTGTAGGCGTGCACCTGGTCCGCCAGGTTCACCAACCCGGAGACGCGCGCCGTGTAATTGGGCGCGTCCGGTTCGTAGGACCTGGTCGAGAGGGCGCTCTCAAACGTGCCGCCGGCCTCCAGCGCGTCGAACAGCGTGTCGGTCTGGTCGCCGTTCGAGACGATGTGGCATCGGCTGACCGACCGCACGCAGTTGTAGATGATGTTGGAGGGGTCCTTGACCTTCGACTCGTCGTAGGGCGCGGTCCGCACCAGGTCGCCCTCCTGCACGAAGACGCGGTTGCGGCTGTTCTCGCTCCGCCCCATGATCCAGTAGACCTGCACGTAGTGCCGCGAGTCCGGCGTCATCCCGATGACGATGCCGCGGCCGGGGTAGGCGTTCTCCCGAAGGGCCTGCATGTTCGACTTCACGACGGCGGTCAGATCCACGTTCCTCTCCTCTCCCTAGTCTATCCTGCGTATCCTGTCCATCCTGTCAAGGTCGTTGTACTTCCGGTCGCTAGCGTTGCGCCTGCCACTCGTCTATGAGGGCCGACACGTTGGCCCGGGCCTGTTCGGTGTCCTCCCGCACGTTGTCCACCGGGGAGAGTATGAAGCCGCCGCCGGGCGCCAGCTGGTGCAGCGCAGCCCGGACGGCCTCGCGCACCTCCTCCTGTGAGCCTCGTTCGACGGTCACGAAGCCGTTCACCCCGCCCCAGAGGCAGATGCGGTCGCCCAGTTTCTGCTTGGTCAGGGCGAAGTCGGCCCGGCGATCCTGCACGGGGTCCAGCCCGATCAGGACGTCAATGCCGGCCTCCAGGTACATGTCCAGCAGCGGCGCGTAGGCGGTGGTGGTGATGAGGGCCAGCTTGGCGCCGGCCTCGTGCGCCTGCGTCACGTCCTCCTTGAGCAAGGGCAAGATGAGGTCCCCGTAGACGGATGGGGAGAGGAAGTCCACCGTCTCGTACCAGGCGCGCCTGATCAGCAGGTCCACGCCCTCCTCCAGGACAGCCGCCATGCGGAGCCGGTTCCATTCGTGGATGATGGTCAGCAGGTCGCGCACGAACTGCGGTTGCATCACGCTCATCAGAATCAGGTCTTGTATGCCGCAGAGCCAGCAGGCCGCATCGAACAGTACGCCCCACTCGCCCACCACGAGCAGGCCTCGCTGCGCGGCGAAGTCCTTGGCGGCCTGCGTCCCTTCCCGGCAGGCTGCCACGTCTTCGGCGGTCGGCGGCGTGAGCAGGTGCTTGAGGGCGGGCAGGTCGTCGGGCTCCGTGATGAGGTGCTTGGTGGCGCGCGGGATGACGTAGTCGTCGAACAACGGCACGCTTACGCCGTGCGGCCAGTCGTCCGTCTCGCTCACTACCGTGTGCAGTTTGCCGGCGGGGGTGGAGTATTCCCTGTGGATGAGGGGGTATGGGGCGTCGGGCGCCTCTTCGCGCCAGTTCTTCACCTCCACCCGGGGGTCGAACCGCACGGGGAGGCCGTGCAGGTTCTGATGCTCCGCGTCGGTGCGACTGCCCCGGGCGGAGCGCATCGGGGCCTGCACGAAAGCGTCGACGCCCAGCTCGAGCTGGCGCTCGACGAACTCAGTCTGGTCGGCGCACTTGCTCCTGAGCGCGCCGAACAGCATGAAGCAGCAGGGCACGTGGTCCGGCACCTGGCAGTTGATGGCTGCCAGCATACGCTCGCGCGAAGACATCTCAGTAGTCATGGCGCTCCTTCGGATCACACTGAGCAGAAGGCGCAGTATAGCCCCTGGAGGGCGGACGGGCAACCGCGCGAGGAGGGTTTGCCGAGCGGACAAAGAAAAAGACGGCATCCGCAGATCCACGCAGAGAAAGACAGATGACGACCTGGTTACAGGATTGATCTGTAGGTCAGTGTCAATCCGTGGAAATCAGTGTCCAAATGCTGTCTTCGTCTCTCGGTGGCTGCGTGTCTCCGTGTCTAGATTCCAGCTTCCGCCTCGGCGCGAAGCGCCAGGAAGATCATCCGCTCGCCGCACGGCTCGCCCGCCTGCGAGACATCGAAGCTCGGGTAAGCCGAGATGTCGGCGAAGCCGGCCTCTTTGAGGTACATCTCGGTCTCGCCGACCGTCATGGCCCGCAGGGTTTCCTCTCGCCGGATCTCGTAGCTGCGGTCCCCTTCGGTGACCCGGGCCTGTATCTCAATGTGGTAGATCGAAGTGAAGTCGTCGAGCCAGTGATAGTCCTTGTATTCGATGCGAACCGCCTCGTTGCCGCGCACGTCCTGGTAGGGATACCCGAATCTGCCCCATTGGGCGAAGAAGTTCCAGTTGTCCAGGAGCAGCAGGCCCCCCGGGCGCAGGGCGCGGTGGAATCCGCGAAGGGCTGAGACGATCTTCTCGGTTTCGAGCAGGAAGCAGACTACCGAGTTCATGCACAGGACGGCGTCGAAGTCGCTGTCGTAGTCCAGTGCCCCCAGATCCTGCTCGTGCAGGTCGGCGTCCAGGCCGCGCCGGTCCAGTTTGCGGCGGCACTCCTCGATCATGCCGGCACTGTTGTCGAGTCCGGTGACGTCGTAGCCTTCGCGGACCAGCGGGATGACGTGTCGGCCCGTCCCACAGCCGGCGTCCAGGATGCGTTCGACCCGGCGCGGGCACACTTCGCGGAACGCCCACTGGAGGAACGCCATCTCTTCCTCGTCGGCTTCCACATCCTGGCGCCCGTAAACGAGCAGGTCATATATCCGGGCGACCTCGCGCGTGTATGGCTGGTTCTGGGTCATCTTGCACCGGTGGTCACTTAAAGCCTCCAGCAGAAAGGATTTACCGCCGAGGACGCCGAGAACGCTGAGGACGGGACCTCCCTTATGGACTTGTCTCTTGAGTTTTCTCTGCGGGCTCCGCGAGCTCTGCGGTTCATTCTGTTAGTGCTTTGGTTAGGTTCTGAGCGCGGGACGGGGAGCCGACAGAATAAGGCTTCTGGCGTATGGCACGAAGCCGACGCTCCGGGCGGTCGCGATGGACGGGCCGTTGTCGGGCGAACAGCCGTAGGTGGCCTCTCCGCCCGCTCGCGCCACGTGTGCCACGACGGCGGAAACTACGGCTTTCGCGTAGCCCCGTCGGCGGTAGCCGGGTGCCGTGCCCACGCCGATGTGGGCGATCCGATCCTCCATGAACCCCGTGCGGTGCGAGAATGCGATGGCGACGGCCTTGCCGTCCTCCACCACTGCATAGACGATGCCGTCCGGGAAGCAGTGCCTTGGGAGATTCAGGCCCTCCGCCGGCGGGATGCTCTCGTCGGTCAGGCGTTGGCACTGGCCGCGACGATGACGGCGCAGCAGCGAGGGATTGCACGCCAGCATCAGGTCCCTGATGACGCGGTCAGTCTCCGGTAAGCGTGCCTTTCGCAGCGCGGCGTCCACCGGCGGCTTCAGCTTCGCCGCAACCTCCGGATCGAAGAGCGCATCGGGTGTGGACACGCTGCGCACGACGGCCTGCACCCCATCGCCGGCTCCGAGGGGGACGCTCACGACCGACCGGTCGTCCGCGAACCACACCCACCAGAGTGCCCGGATGTAGCCGTAGCTCTGTTCGCTCCTGAGCCGGCGGTCCGACTCGGCCACTATGATGTCTCTCGGCCGCAGCTCCGAGACCTGCCGGTCCAGCCGCATCCCGTGGTAGCGATCCACAAGCGGGAACTGGGTTCTCGGCTGGTCGGTCGTCATCGTTCTGCCTCCGAATCACCGGGCGGGCATGATAAGCGAAAACGGGCCCGCCGGCCAGCGCTCTACTTGGCGGCAGAGAAGGCAACGTGTCCGCTGTCCAAAGGCACCGCGCTGCCTGGTGTCTTGACCTGCCCGAATGATGCGCTTACGATTTCAGGCGACAAGCGCAGAAAGGGCATGACAGATGGGTGCACAAAGCGAGTTCTTCTTACCAGATGATGTGAGCAGTGAGGAGGCGGTGCGTCACTGGGATGCGGCGGCAGCGGAGTTCGCAGGCCACTTCGCGGAAGGAGAAGAGTACTATCATAAGCACATCATCAACCCTTGCGTTCTTGATGTCTTGGGAAACGTCGAAGGGAAGCGGGTGCTTGACCTCGCGTGCGGGGAAGGACATTTCGCCAGGGGGCTTGCCGAACGGACGAACGCGAGAGTCCGGATCACGGGCGTCGACGCCTCGGAGCGAATGATCCGCATAGCCAGGGAGAAGAGCGAGCAGTTCGCTGGCTCCATTAGCTTCCAGGTCGCCGACGCGAGCCAGATGCCACAGTTCGAAGCCGACTCCTTCGACGTGGTGGTCTGCAACATGGCACTGATGGACATCGCGGGCTACAGGGAAGCGATTGAGGAGGTGGCCCGGGTCTTGAAGCCTGCGGGCGCGTTCGTCTTCTCGATTCTTCACCCGTGCTTCTGTACGCCGGGCAGCGGGTGGATCAGGAAGGACCCTGAATCGAGGGCCCCGGAGAACAAGATCGGCTGGCGAGTGGACAACTACCACAGCCGCCTCGTTGTGAGACTCCGCCTGAAGCCGAGCATGAGTCGCAGCACCTACTACTTTCACCGCACGCTGGAGGACTACTTCGCGGCGCTGCGGGACGCCGGGTTCGTGGTGACTGATCTGCGTGAGCCGGTCCCCTCGAAGGAACTGATTGAGCAGGACCCCGGCGCCGGGCCCGACCTGAAGGTGTCGTCCTTCCTGGTGCTCAAGAGCATGCTCCGGGCGGGGCCGGTCTGAGTCGAAAGCAATGGCCTGATACCGGCCGGGGCCGAAGAAGGGGCGGCTCCGGCGCGTCAGTAGGCGCCTTCGATGAAGGCGTAGACGAGGATGTGGCCCTCGATGTCTGTGCAGACGAGGGTATTGCCATCGGGGAGACGTTGACAACCGGAGCCGATGTGGCTGAAAGACCCCTGGTTGCCCTTGGAACTGTTGAACCACCTAACTTGGTCGGAGACCAGTTCAGGGCCTTAGTCCCCGACCTGGCGGCGGAGCCTGTGCGGCCTCATCTTCGCTGAGGAACCCGTCTCCATCCCGGTCAAGCTCGCGGAAATGATGGCGCGGTCCGTCGAATTCCCTCAGGGACACCTTGCCGTCGCCATTGCGATCGAGTCGGCGAATGAAGTCCGCACCGGATGGCGGACCGTCGCCGTTCTGCCTGCGCGATGAGTCGGATGAGTCCGGTCGTTGGCGTGAGTACTTCATCTCCACCTTCGGGCCGGTGGTGCGAGGCCCGGCTACGCCTCCGCGGACACATCGCACCAGATTGTAGATGCGCATCACATCGCCTTGCGGTCCGCGCCCTTGCGGAATGGTTGCGGGATTTCCGCCCTTCATATCAGAACGCTGTGCGCCGGCCCCATGCACATCCATCAGGGCTTTCTGGCTGTTTCGTGAACGTGGCTCCGACATGAACCCCAGCGCCCGGCCGAACGCGATGTACACCGCCGCCTCCGCCGAACTCGCCCCCGTGTGCGAGGTGCCGGTCCAGTAGTGGGCGTAGTCGGTCTTGCCGCCTTCGTTGGTGATGGGTGTGGCCTTGAAGATCGGGTCGATCGCCGCCGACCGTGTGGTGTCCGGCGAGCGCGTGTAATCCACGATGCTGTGCAGTTCCTTTGCGTTGGGTAAACGCCAGTCGTCATGGCCGGCGTACTCGAGGTTCTCCGCCCACGCCAGCGCCTCCTGCCAGTTGAGTTTGCCATCGCGTTCGCGCCGGGCTCTCAGCGCCGCGCTATCGACCGTCATCCACATCAGGCCCGTGGCGTGATCGGTCACGGTGCCATCGCCGTTGTCGACAAAGTCGTTCTTGCCGTAGTCGCGGTTGCCGCGCACGTAAAGCACGCAGAACTTCTTCACGCGTCCGCGCCGGTCCCGTTCGATCGGGTAGCCCTTGATGCGCCCGTCGGCGAGATTCACGCCGAACACCGTCGCGTTGCCGCCCATGGTCGTGCTGACATAACGCGTCGACGTGACGTATTGCGAATCGATGATGCGGTCGCCGTCACTGGCCTTGCCGTATTGGAACTTGAAGTAGCGCGTGTCGACGAACGGTGTCTGGCTGGCGGTATCGCGGCTCATGGGGTCGGGATCGGTCCCGCTGAACAGGATCAGCGAGTACATTTCCTTGATGGCGGGCAGTCGCCAATCGTCATAGCCGCCGGTCCTGCACTTCGCCGCGCCCGCAACGGCCTGGGCATACGTCCTCTTCTGACCCGGGTCGGCCTGCCACGTCAGCCCGGTGTTAAGATCGCTCACCGTGCCATCGCCGTTGTCGCGGCAAGACGGCTGGTTCCCCTTGTAGTGCGCATCCTGCCCGAAGAACGGCCGACCTGACCTGGGGTAACTGATCTCCGTGCGGTTGTCGTAGCAGCGGGTCTGGCCGGTGTCGACGATCACGTAGGTAAGCCGGTCCCGCTCCTGCTCGCCCGCTTCCTGTGCTCTCACGGCACTGGCAAGAACCGCGACTGCCGCTGTGACAATCAGTGCTGCCTTCACACGCTTCATCACGGGTCTCCTTTCGGACTGAACCGGGATTTGCCATATGGCCTCCCAGCAACGGCCTTCATCGCGCTGGGCTATGACTCTACGCCCGAGGGTGCGGTTCGTCAACGCTGTCTCCCCCTGAATCGCGCAGTCGGCCCTCGGTTGAGGCAACCGAAGCTGTCAGATCGGTGGCTTTGGGGCTTCTTTGTCAGCATTGGGGCGCCCCCCCGGCGTCAATGCCTGCCGCTGGGCACACAAGTGGCCGCAGAGAGCGTAATCGGTCAGGTCGGGGCCGGCGCCGAAGAAGGGGCGGGTCCGGCGCGTCAGTAGGCGCCTTCGATGAAGGCGTAGACGAGGATGTGGGTGGTGATGAAGAAGGCGTCTTCGAGGTGGCCCATGTGGTCGGTGGGCACAAGGATGGGGATGCGGGCCATGTCTTTCAGCTGGCCGCCGCCAGCGGTTGTCAGGCCGACGGTTGTGACGCCGACTTCGTTGGCGTATTCGACCGCGCGCAGCACGTTGGCGCTGTTGCCGCTGCCGCTGATGGCGATCAGCACGTCGCCCGGAACCGCGAAGTTGCGCAACGGCTCGACGAACACGGACGCGTAGTCAACGTCGTTCGCCAGGGCCGTGATGGTGGCGACGCTGTCGGTCAGCCCGATCATGCGCATGCGCTTCTCGCGGCCCAGCGAGGCGCCTTTGACGATGTCCACGACCATCTGGGAGGCAATGCTGGCGCTGCCGCCGTTGCCGCAGGAGTAAATCGTGCGCCCCTGGTCGCGTGCGTCGCGCATGCACTCGACCGCTCGGAGGATCGCATCCGTGTCCAGCTTCGGCAGCAGGCCGACGAGTCCGTCGAGGTACGTCCGGGCGAAGTCCTGTTGTGCCATCATTCTCTCTCCTGTTGCTGTGCAAGCCAGAGTTCAAGTTGTCCGGGCAATTGGTCGCGCCGGGCCGTGCCGGTGGTGGCGAGTTGCTGCACCGTGATCGAGGCCACAAGGCACCCGACCAGAGCTGCCTCGGGCAGCTCCGCGCCCGCCGCCAGGGCGAGCACGCTCCCTGCCGTTGTGCTGTCGCCGGCGCCCGTGGTGTCCGTCTCGCACGCCAGACGCACGGCGGGCACCTCTGTGAGTTCGGGATCGGTGACGATCACTCCTTTCGCGCCCCGCGTGGCAACTACGGGGGCTCCCACCTCCGCGCGCAGGCGCTCCAGCCCGGCCTGAAGTGTGGCGACAGCGACCTCATCGCCCGGCATCGGGTTCGGCACCCCGGCGACCTCGAACTGGTTGGGCTTGATTATGACGTTGCGGAACTGGCGGATGTGGGCGCGACTGTCGGCCCAGAAGATGACGTCCGGATGTCGGCGCGCCCGCTCAGCCAACGCGTCGCGGACCGTGGCCGTCACCGTCCCGCAGTCGTCCATCTCCACCTGGTCGGTCACGATGACGGCGTCCACCTCGGGGATGATCTTGTCCAGCGCCTGGATGAGGTGCCGCTCGAGTTGGGGCGCGGTGGGGGTCCGGTTCTTCGTATCGTAGCGCTCGTGCTCGCCCGCCAGAGTGGGATCGCTCATGTCCCTGGGCTTCAGGTACTGCAACGTCATCCTGTCGGGCGCAGCCAGCAGCAGGTCCGTCGAGCATCCGAGCTTCTCGAGGTCCGTGCGCAGCTCGTAAGCGACGCCGTCGTCGCCCGTATAGCCGACTGCGTGCAGGGCGCCCGTTTCCAGAGCGGCCAGGTTGAGCACCACCGTCCCCGCCGCGCCGGGGCTGTGGCGCACCTTTACGACCTGATGGGCCGTCTTGCCGGATTCCACGCTTGTCTCGGCAATGGCGTGGTCGCAGTCGAGATACTTGTCCAGGAAGAAATCCCCGATCACGGCAACGCGCGCAGACGGAAAGAAGTCCGTTAGCTGCACAAGCCGCTCCGGCCTCATGGGTTCAGCCATCTTCATGATTCGGCCTTCTCCACGATGCGGTCGTACAGGGCGGGGATGGTGACGCGATGGTCGCCTCGCACGAAGTAGCTGCTGCCGCCGTCCGCCACCGTCCGCACAAGCACGGTCTTGTGAGGCCGGAAGTAGTAGGCCGGGTCGGTCTTGGGCACCTCGGTGGTGGTGTCCTCCGGGAGCTTGACCACGTCAAAGACCGCAGTCGTGAGGTGGCAAATCACCTCGCCCCGTTGATGCGCCACGTTGCGCGCCATCGCCAGGGCCTTCAGGTAAACCTCCGGCCCCATCACGGCCGTGCCGAGGTTGAGGAAGACGCCGCCTTCCAGGCCGGCTACGCTCTGGGTGAAGATCAGGAAATCCGTGTACGTCGCAGCCCCGGTGGCGGCACCGCTGAAGTTCGGGTGCTCATGGATGATGTCCTGCCCGATGGCCACGTGGACGGTCACCGGCACGCCCAGGCGCATGCCCGCGGCGAGGACGCTGGTGTCGCGGCCGGGGAATCCTTCCTCCAGGATCATCCGCCCGACCGCTTCGCCGAACCCGATGCCCTGGCGGCTGCCGGCCGTCACGGCGTCGTTTATACGCCCGGTCTCCTGCCACAGACCGAACTGCCCCTCGCGGACGTAGCGCGCCACGCTCTCGCAGGTCTGGCCGATCAAGGCCATCTCAAAGTCGTGTATGGCGCCTGCGCCGTTGAAGGCCAGATGAGTCAGCAGGCCGCGCTCCATCAGGTCTATCAGCAGCGGCCCGTTCCCCTGGCGAAGCACGTGCGCGCCGCACGCAAAGATGATGGCCGATCCCGCTTTCGCCGCTGCTACGATGCGCTCGGCCAGAACCGGCAGCGCGGCGTGTTCGAAGGGCTCGCGAGGGCTGTCCGGGAAGATCAGGACCGACTTGTCCAGGTCGTGCTCGCGTTCGGAGAGGGGCCGCAAATGCAATTGGCTTCGATCGAATTGTGGGAACGGCATCGCCTGTCCTCCGATACGCCTCGAGGGCCGGGAAGGGCACGCTCACTCGTTCCAGATGTAGTCGAGGAGCGCTTTGTGGTCCTGGAAGTCGGGGATCACGATGTCCGCACCGACGCCCATGAGCCGGTCGCGCTTCCACTCGTCGGGTTCGCCGCTCCGGCCTGCCTCATCGCTTGCCACGGCCACGGCCGTGCCGCCGACGGACTTGATGTTCTGTATCTCCACGTAACCGTCGCCGAAACCCAACAGAAGGGAGCCTTCGACGCGGTTCTTGATCATGATGTTCTCGATGACGGCCTGTTTGGAGAACCTCTTGTAGTCCTTTTGCGCTCCGTAGATATGCTCTCCGAAGTAACTGTCCAGACCCAGCAGCCGGGCTTCTTCGTCCACGTACTCCTGGTCGGTTCCGCTTGCCACGTACAGGGCGACGCCGCGTTCCTGGAGCGCCGTGAGGATCTCGAGCGTGTGAGGCACAAGCATCTCTTCCGGGGCGGCGGCCCCCGAGCGCAACGCTTCGCGCCGGTTGCCGATGTGCACCATCAGCAGGTCAAGGTACATCTGCTTGTAGACGAACGGGTCCTCGGGCCTGCCGCCGCGGGCCTCCACCTCCTCCGCCAGCCGGATCATCTGGTAGATCGTCTGCTTGCCGTTGAGCTGCATCACGAACTCGAACGCGCAGTCGCGCAGCCGCTCGGCGGACTCGTCGGTGCCGGTTGCCTGGAGGATCTCCACCATCATCGGCACCATGATGGACGGCCACCCTTCGCGGACCAGGCTCAGTGTGCCGTCGAAATCGAACAGGACATGCTGGGGAGGCCTTTTCCGCTCAGGCTCATGGATTATCTCCACACTCGAGCCGGGCAGGAACCGGGTCTTCACGGCCTCAGTGACCACCCTCTGGTAGTCGGCTTCGCGGTAGTCCTTCGTCATGGTTATCGGCACGTGGCAGTGGCGGAAGAAAGCGCGACGCAATCGGCAGTGCGGGCTCCATGTTAGCCAGCGCTGCGGTACCTGTCAATGACATCGTTTGCTGAGCCGCTCCCGGTGCTTGACAGGGGATGCGGAAGCTGTACGATGCTGCCGAGGCGCGGACGACTGGCGACCGGAGGCCGGAGGAAGGGCGTGGTCGCAGCCCTTTCAGCTTGCCAGACGAATGCAACGGGAGGCAGACAATGCTCAGGGACATGACGTGCTTCTTGGCGATGTTCGTTCTCTGCGGCTCGGTGCTTGCTGCTGGGGTGGATGGCGCCACGATCACTGCGGCGAGCTGCTCCCAGGCCGACGTGCAGGCGGCCATTGACGAGGCGAGCGATGGCGACACCGTGGTCGTTCCTGCCGGGGCCGCCACGTGGACGACGGCGGCCGAGAATCGTCCTGCGGTCGTGTTCTCCAAGAAGGGCGCCGAGAAGGGGATTACGCTGCGAGGTGCAGGCATAGGCAAGACCGTCATTACGGATGCAACGGGCGCCGAGTGCTTCCAGGTCGTCATCAAGTCGAGCGAAAGCGGCATCTGGAGCGGAGTGAAAGACAAGCCTTTTCGCATTACGGGCTTCACCTTCGCGGGAGCCGGCGACAACGCCGTCATATCGGCGGGCGGGGAGGGCTGGCGCATAGACAACTGCAGATTCGAGAACTCCGGCAGGTCCATTGTCGCAGGCGGCTCGGGCGTCATAGACCATTGCATCTTCGATAAGATCGCCAACGGCCAGTGCCTTTATGTCTCCAGCGGCGGCTATGGCGGCGGTTCCAACGGTGACGGTTCCTGGAGCAGCCCCCTCAGGCTTGGCACCGAAGATGCGGTCTACATAGAGGACTGTACCTTCAACTACTATGCCCCGAGTCCCAACGCGGCTCTTGACGGTTGCTCCGGTGCGCGTGTCGTGTTCCGCCATAATACGGTGAACAACGGGTTTCTGGCCAGCCACGGGACCGAATCGGGCGGGAGGCAAAGGTCAATACGCAGTTACGAGATCTACAACAACACGTTGACGATGGACTTGCACGAGTGGTTCACCGCCGTGTTCCTCAGAGGAGGCACAGGGGTCATATTCAACAATACCCTGACGGGGCGTTACTCGAACTTCGTGGTCGCCGCCAACTACAGGACGTGGAAGGCATACGCGCCGTGGGGCAAGGCCGACGGCACCAACCCCTATGACGGCAACCAGGCCAGCGATTCAGGGAAGCACACGGGGCCCGCCGATGACTCGACCCTCATCGTCGACGGAAAGAGCTGGACTGTGGGCCAATGGGTCGGCTATGCGGTCAGGAACACGACGGACGGCAGCTCAGGCATAATCGAGGCGAACGACGCAGACACCATTGAGGTGATGCTGAGCGGAGGCACGGGCAATGACTGGGATGACGGGGACAGTTTCGTCATCACCAACGGCTACCCCGCCATAGACCAGATAGGGCGTTCGACCGGTCTGCCTCTTTCCAACTGGGACCCGCCGCTGCCCCAAGCGTGGCCTCAACAGGTACTTGAGCCGCTGTGTGAGTGGGGCAATACGTTGAACGGGGCGGATGCGGACATCGTGGCGCATTGGGGCGAGAGGACGCATTTGCACGTCCAGGAAGGCCGGGATTTTCGCAACGACACTGAATGGGCCGGCTATACGCCTTACACGTATCCCCATCCGCTTGTGCGGGAGGAGTGATACATCTGCTCCCGGCGCAGTGTGGTGCGGTTAGCGCGTTGAGTTGAGTTGCAAGAACAAGAACGGGCAGGGACATGAGCAAAACGATGGTGTTGAATGTGCCGGTGAAGTCCTTGAGGACGTTATGTGTCTTGGCACTTGTGGGCTTCGTGCTGGCGGGTTCTGTGTGCTTAGCGGCGGGGGCGCAGAGGCCGGTGCCGCTTGCGGGCGGCCGCATCCAGCAGGGGCCGTTCGTGCTGTTCGGCGATCCCAACGGCGGCCTGCACCTTCTGAAAGGGTCGGAGGTGATCTCGCTGGGCGCGGGCATCGCCTGCGGCAGCAGCGAAGGCTACTGGCCCTACGACCGCGTCAGAGAGAAGGAGGTGGTGCTCGGCAACGGCACGATAGCCCTGAAAGTTGACATTGCCAAGGTCGGCATCTCCTACGAGCAGCACGTGTCCATCCAGGGGAGCCGGATCCGCATCCGCTTGCGGCGCACCGGGGACTGGCCGGGCAGGCACTGGGAGGAGTTCCGCTTCTGGCTGCCGATGGAGCACTATCGCGGCGCGCAGACACGCGTAGACGGCAGCCCGGGAGAGATGCCGGCGACCTACTCGGAGGCCCGTCGCAACATCGTCTCCGGCGCCAGGCGGCTCGAGTGCAACGTAGGCGACCCGTCCCTGAACCTGCTCTTCGAGTGCGAACGGGGGATCAGTGTTTCCGACCATCGGCCTGGAGTCCTGCGCTACTGGGTGGGCGTGGGCTTCCCGGAGACCGCCGGTGAGTACGTCGACCTCTACCTGACGCTACCGCAGATGCCCGAAAAGGACTCGTGGGCCGTGCGTTACTCGCCGGTCGGCTATCCGGTCGCGGGTGAGAAGAAGGTCGTCCTCGAGTGGCCCAAGCACCTGGCCCGCCCGTCCGACGACCGCGTCCAGCTTCAGCGCGCCGACGGCACGGTCGTTATGGAAGGTCGCTTCGGCAAGACGGTGACGCTGCGCCACATGCAGAGCAGCTTCGCCATGGTCGACTTCTCGCAGGTCAGGGAGCCGGGCGACTACCGCGTCGTGTGGGCCGGCGGCACCGTCGAGTTCCCCATCCGGCAAAGCGTCTTCGAGGACAAGCTCTGGGAGCCGACGCTCGACTACTTCATCCCGTTCCAGATGTGCCATGCCGGGGTGAAGCTCGGGGCGAACGTCACGGGCCATGCGCCCTGCCACATGGACGACGGCATCCGCGTGCCGGCGAACTTCCCGGGCACGGACAGATTCGTTAGCTACGAGGGCACGGGCACGCCGTACAAGGCCGGCGACCCGGTTCCCTGCGGCAGGGGCGGCTGGCACGACGCTGGCGATTGCGACCTGAACATCTACGCGCAGGGATTCTCCACCTACGTCCTGGCGCTCGCCTACGAGGAGTTCGGGCTGGAGCGCGACGTGGCCACGCTCGACGTGAACGCGCAGACCTTCACGGCGGGGCGGCCCGACGGCACGCCGGACATCCTTCAGCAGGTCGAATGGGGCGCCTTGTGGCTGCTGAGCATGATACAGCCGGACGGGCGTAGCTACGTCGGCGTCGTTGTGCAGCCCCAGCTCCGGCGCAATGACGTGGCCTGGGACCAGATGACGGACAACAGGCCCGGCACCGGCGACGAGCGGCACGTGTACGTGGACTACCACGCCGAACTGCAGTGCATGCAGGCGGCGGCCCTGTGCGCCGCGAGCCGCGCGTTGAAGCAGGCCCGGCCCGAGCTGGCCCAGCAGTGCCTCCAGGCCGCGCGGCGGGCCTACGACTACTTCCGCACCCACGACGAGGTCTACCGCGTGACAGCTTACTTCTACCCCAGTACGAAGGGCCGGGACGGCAACGTCGCCGTGGCGCTGGGCGAACTCTACATGACCACGGGCGACCCCGCCTACCTGCGCGAGCTGGAGGCGATGACCGAGAAGATCCAGAGGCTGGACCTGGACTACCCCGCCAAGCGGGAGTCGAGCGGCGCTTCGTTCTGGTACGCGCCGCCGGTGCTGGCCCGCCTTGCACAGCGGCTGCCGGAAGGCAGGCTGAAGGCCGCGTGCTTGAGCACCTGCCGCAGGGCCGCCCGGTTCCACGCCGAGCGCCTGAGCGGGCGCCCCTGGGCGGGGCACTACACCGATTTCGGCAAGCTGGGCAACACCGCCGCGCCGCACACACGCGCGTTCGACGCCTACTGGATCTCGCAGGTCGCGGGGGACGTCGTCTCCGTGGACAAGGCCGTGCTGCCCATGCTCTGGACGTACGGCTTACATCCCTTCAGCAACGTGGCCTTCGTGTCCGGGCTCGGCCTCGACGGTCCGAAGCACATCTTCTCGCTCCACCTCCGGTACGTTTTCAAGCCCGAGCTGGGCACCGTTCCGGGCGCCCCCGTGCCCGGCATCACGGCGGTGAACCCGTACGTTCCGGACAACGTGCTCTACTACTTCGACGACGGCGACGTGCCGAACGGCGAGTGCACGATCGCCGAGACCGCCGTCTACCTCTTCGCCGTCAACGCGATGAAGAAGTCAGGTTTCTGAGAGGGCATTCAGCTTGCTCCTTGCAGGAG
>SDBU01004390.1_pt1 | contig 17303 bp, 33 predicted proteins | sample 2277071 | NCBI WGS metagenome assembly SDBU01 (sample SAMN10397929, study PRJNA504765) | marine sediment metagenome | isolation source: marine sediment core GS08_GC12, 126 cmbsf | place: Arctic Ocean: Gakkel Ridge, Loki's castle | collected 2008 | reverse complement strand
CGTCACCTGTTTGGTTTGTTAAATATTATATTTTTAACTTGACAAACTCAATTTTCACCATACTATATAGTAACGTGATAATAAATGTTAATACAAGGAGAATTAAAATGTCAGCTAAGAAAACTAAAACTAAAACTACAGCCAAGAAAAAACCCCGCAAGGTTCACTCGTTAGACCTTACCACAAGAGGCGTAAAGCAAGCTATTTCATTCTGTGTAAAGGTGGATAATTCACGCTACAAGGAAACGCAGCAGATTGTAATAGGCATACTAGAGGAAGAAACCGATTCATATATCAAGGTTCTTAATCTTGGGCGTTCTTATCAGTTGGGTCGCTCTCAGTTTAATACATATAAGAAGAAAAATATTATTTCCGGTCCTGTCAAACTAAATTTTTAACTAAACTTTTAATCCCACCCCTATTTAGGATAATATATATGTTTACCGTAATGAAAAAGTTTTTTCTCAAGCAAGCTACCAAAAAACCTCACTTCCTTTTTTTCTTGCTTATTTTGTTGCACTGTTTAGATATGATAACTACACAAGTAGGGATAAACACTGGTTTTATGCAAGAATTAAATCCGGCAGCAGACTTTATTCTACAATCATATGGGTTTACTGGTTTATGGGTTGTTAAAATAATTATTGCTCTACTAACTACTACATTCCTGTGGGCTTATCGTTTAGAAAATATAATGTATATTGCTTTAATGGGATATTTTGCGGTAGTAATGTGGAATTATTATTCGACTGTTAAAGTGTTATATACAATTATAGATTATTTTGGATTATAAAATTAAAAACAAGGAGTTTTTAAATGGATAATATTGACATAAAAATACCAATTGTAGATATTAATAAAATGATAAACTACGATCCTTTGAATAATACATATGATTCAGATATGATTTTTAATCTTGTAAAAGATAATTTTACCTATGGTGATCGTAAACTAACATTAAAACATAAAACAATAAAAAAATATTCTTACTGTGAATGGTTTCACAGCCCTAACCATAGAGAACGACGCAAAGGAATAACATTTAACGACAAACTTAGTAAAACGGCACAACAATTAATAAACGAATATTATAACGACAAAGAACTAGAAATTATAACCACAAAACTTAATGAGCTAGCTAATCAGATACAACTTTTTTAGGAGATTACCACAAGTGTCTTATTATAAACAAATTGTAGAAAAAACCGGAACTAGAATCCGCGCAACCGCGCACATTAACACTGACAAAGAAGGTGTTGAAGAATGGAGGGCGGTAGTAGATACTGGTGAACTACCACCAATTACCAAGAAAGCGTTCAGAAATAAAAATGGTAGAGTTGTAGCGGAAGAATTAATCCGACGACTCAAACCATCATACCAATACTACAGAGTTTTAATTAAAGATAGTAGTATTATTAGTTGTGATCTTATTGAGAACAGGTGGACCCCAAGGAAAAAATATCCAAAAAAGACTGTTGGGAAGGAAAACTAATGTCAGATAAATCAAAAGAACTAACTAGAAAATTCCCTAAAGAGTTTATGTTTAATGTGATTGATGAATACCAAGAAGGTGTAAAAATTGTACATAATGAAGAAAGTAGTGATCGTCGGTGGTCTGTTGATCATTTTATAGTTTTTAGCTACGAAAACAAATTTTATTCCTCAAATTATTCTGTGGGAGCAACAGAAAATCAAGACGAAAGCCCATACGAGTATGACGGGGATATGATTGAATGTGATGTTATGGAATCTTACCAAGAAACAGTTACAAAATATAGACCAAAAGGGAGCACATAATGTTATTTTGGCTGAGTATCCTAGCTTGCGTATTATTATTAGATACTATATGGGTAATGCGCCGAGTTAAAGTTATTAGTCTACGTAAAAGTATTCAGACTAAATATTTTAGCGATTCTATTAAAGCGCAAGACAGATATTATAAACAAATAGCATCCAACCCAGAGGATAATGAGGGCTTTGTGTTAGCAACTGCCAGATATACAAAAGACATACAATATATTAGCGATCAAATTTTAGTGCTAGAAAAAATGTCTTATAAAGAACTTCTAGACGAGCAGCAGCTTTTAGAATATTCGGACGATTGGATTACAGGAAAATGAGCAAGAACCCATACGACGACTTGGAGTTTACCTCAACCGCAGACCAAATGAGATTGTTTTGGGGCAATTTTATAGATAGTAACCCGACTGAGATTGTTGTTTACACAGAATCTTATTTATCAGACGAACCTATCTTGGAAGAAAAACGAAAAGAATTGGGTGAGCAAATAATAGATACGTGCTGCGCAACAGAAACCACAAAAGAAAAAACAGAATATTTTTGGCCTACCAGTATTATTGCGGTAGACTTAATACATAAAAACCAACACGTTTTCTTGTGCAATATATATACTCAAGAGTCGTATGACCTGGAGATAAAACAGCATAAAGAAACAGAAGCCGCGATATTAGAGTTAGCCAAATCCATAGATGATACTGCCTTAGATATGGTTAATGGGTCCAATTTGGATTATGGCAAATATTTTGACATCACAGTTAACGGAGATACTATCGTTCAAGAGAATTTTATCTCAGGTATAAAAAAGGCCATTGATAGCTGGACAGATGAATTTCCTTTATTAGCAAAACTACCAATTAGGATACAAAAAGATGCGTAATCCAGATCGTATACCACAGATATTATTAATGTTACAATGGTATTGGAACAAATTACCAGATATGCGTCTTGGGCAGATAATTTCAAACATATCTAAATATAAAATAAATAGTGACGATCCATTTTTTATGGAAGATGATTTAATGTGGGATTGGTTAGTTGCGGAATATAAAAAAGATACCGGAAAGGATATCTAATGAAAATAGCAATTGTTGGCGGCAGAACATTTGATAATTATGAAAAACTAAAGACAGTTCTCAATCCGTATAAATCATACTGCACACAAGAAATTTGCGGTATGGCTAATGGTGCAGATAAATTGGGGAAAAAGTGGGCAGAAGATAATTTTATTAATGTTAAGTGTTATCCGGCTGATTGGGATAAGTTTGGCAAAGGCGCTGGACACATAAGAAATAAACAAATGGCTATTGACGCAGATTTTGTAGTGGCATTTTGGGATTGTAAATCACGAGGAACCAAAAATATGATAGATACTACAATGGAATTAAAAAAGAGTATACTGGTGGTATTTTATGACAAGTAGAACTCTCGATAAATTAATTAAGATATATTGTTGTATAGCGATTGTATGTTTTGCTTATATGGCTTTATATATTCAACCACTGATTCATTTTAATGACGAGGGAAGTTGTTTTAGACATCTAACAGCATCGTCCACCTTATCATTTATGGTTTCTTCTGTAGTCCCAACTATGGGAGATGATGCAGTTATTTGGTTAGGCAATCAATATGAAAAATCAACAAATAAATACTTAATGATATTAAGAATATTTAATGAGGACATTAAACGCGACCTAAACTATAACCTAACTGGTTCAACCATAGGAAATAGATTTGGAACAGGGGCGTTTTTAATTAACTTTTGTATTTGGGTGATAATGTATCACAGGTGGAAAAAATATGACAAGGCACGAAAAATTCTTAAATCTAGCTACAGAAATTGCGTCTAACTCAACGGTAACAAAAAGCCGTCACGCGGCTTTAATAACTAAAGGAAAATACATAGTTGCGATAGGTATAAATTCCAAAACAACCCATCCGGTTATGTTTTATAAGGGTGGCTCAAAAAAAATACATCTACACGCAGAAATAGACGCTTTAAATAATGTTAAGTATAAAGATGTATCTGGCTGCGTAATGTATATCGCAAGACACGCTGCAAAAGGACATAATTTTTCCCGTCCCTGTAAAATTTGTTTACAGGCAATAATTGAACGCGGTATTAAAAAAATAATTTATACTTCTGACACTGGCTATATTACAGAACACTTACTACGACAAGAAAAAAAGAACTTTTTATATGGATGAAAAAAAGATAAAATACGAAATTTGGCGAATTACTGAAAAATGGGGATATTCCTCGATAGTTTTCAACTGTGAAATTGTAGAGAAAAAATATTGGGTTGGAGTATTTGTGTCTAAGTTGCCGTCTAATCACGAAATTGATGCGGTCAGTCAAGTTAGACAATACAGTAAATATAGTTTGGAATATGTTTGCTGTGAAGCTGGACACTGTAAGTACACCGCATACCTTAAGTTACTACGTCGTATTCGTATATTAGATGAAAAAATTAAATTTTTAAAGAAAGCTGCAAAAAAAATAAACAAACAGTAAGTAGACAGTAAGTAGACAGTAAGTGTTCAATATATAAAATATTAATGATTTATTGTTTTTTGAGTTATTAAACACTATAATATAGTGGTGATAAATTTTCAAACAGGAGACATATCTTAATGGGAAATATCGTATATCCACATAAACCACTTCTAGAACAACGTAAAATACTACTAATAGGCGACATAAACGAATTTACCGTCAAGGAAACAATACAAGACTTATTATTATTAAACCATTCCAATGAAGATGTTTATTTGTATATTTGTTCGGCTGGAGGATATGTTGATCCCGGTATGGCGCTAGTTCAAACAATGAACGCTATGTCATATGATATTAATACAATAGTTGCTGGTAGCTGCTGTTCGATGGCTGCTGTTATTGCAACCTGTGGAACAAAAGGAAAACGATGGATATATAAAGACTCAACAATGATGTTTCATAGGGCGCAAGACACAATGGAAGGCACAGCAGAAGAAATAAAATTATGCACTAAAGAATTAGAAAAAATAGAACGAATAATTAATGCATTAATTGTAAAACAAACGGGACAAAAAATGTCCAGGATTAAAAAAGATATTCAAAATGCAGACTTTTGGTTATCGCCAAAAACAGCTATTGAATATGGTGCTGTCGATGGAATGTGGAATAAAACCAAAGAAAAGAAAAGCAATAACAAAACAAAACAGAAACAAAAAAAAGACACAAATGGAAAAACAACCAAAAAAAGATAATGATAGCTCACAAGGAGTAGTATTCATAAAATGTGTTTGTGGTAATAAATATGCGATACGCCGAGATTATTCTGACAGATTTTTAATTGGAAATATGTTATCTGGCAAAAAACACATTATTTATTTTTGCACAAACTGTGTAGCAGGAAAGGATTTGTAATGGCAAAACGAGGTAGACCAAAAGGGTCAAAAAATAAAAAATCTAAGGTTATTAAAGTTACTAAGCCTACTAAGCCTACTAAGGCTACTAAGATTACTAAAATAACTAAGACCAAACCGGCGCTAATAACAACTGTGGTTTCTAATGAAACTGTTGAAACTGATATTTTATGTTGTATGTGTAATAAAAAACCAAGCGTTCAAACAATTCCATTTAAAGCTAACGAACATTCGCCTGAAATAATGTTAAGTGTTTGTATGCCCTGTCTTTTAAGTTTTAGTACCCCTCCACAAAATGATTTTGGAGACAAAATAACTAAAGACGGCGATTATATATGGGACGAAGGAGAAGAAGAGGCATATATAGAAGAAGTTAAAAAAAATAAGAAAAAATGTTTAAAAAAAATAAGAAAAATGTCAAATAGGTCGCTAGATAAACTAAACAAGGGTAAATGTAAACATCTTTGTGGTGGTAAATACGTAAGTGGAACGGGTTTAATGTGTAAGTCTTGTGGACAAAAAATCAGCAAATCGTTCGATAAAGAATAATTACTAAAAAAATATTCAAAAATCTCTATTTTTTTCTTGACATTTCACTAATAATCAAGTATAATATACAAATGAAACGAAACATATATGACCACATCTATAAAAATTTTAAATGAGTTACGTAAAGTTAAAGAATATAAATGGGGTCGCAAACAGGGTAATATTTGGGACAACAGAACTAGATTTATTTATAAGATACTAACATACAGCGATCTTATGGAAGAATGTCAAAAAAGGTTCCCAGAAGAACAAGACCTTATTAATTATGCAATATGTCGTTTTTATAATTTTCACGCACACAATCTAATTCAGGATATATTTATTAATCATCCACAAGTTAGATCAGAACAAAAAAAGAAACATAAAACCATTGATTTTTATATTAACGATGAACCGTTTGATCTAAAATTAAGCGTATATCCAAAATCATTAATTGGTAAAGTGAAGTCTGATAAAGAGATTTGTCAGTGGATGTATCGCAACCAAAGTGGGCAGCAGCGATATCACAGGAAAAATCGGCTATTCATTATAGTTTTAGACGATGATAACCACGCCGATTCCTGGAAAGTTAAGCGTGAATATAATCTTATTAAAAAGGAAGTTGACTTTTTTATGAACGACCAAATATTTGTCGAAGTTAATAATATAAAAGCAGGAGTGATAAGCGTTATCCAATATAATGAGGAATAATAATGAAGATCGAAAATCTAAAAGAGTTCGTTGGCAACATAGAGGCAATTGAAAAAATAAAGTTGAAAATTGCAGTAGCATCAAAAACAAATAAGTCATTCCCTCATTCGCTAATAGCTGGATGTGCTGGAATAGGCAAAACCACACTGTCTGAATTAATAGCTAAAGAATTGGGTGCTGGTTTTATTTATATTAATTCAACCACTATTAAGAATCCGATATCTTTCCGCAAGCAAATCGCTCAAGCGTCACAAATGGCTAAGACAAACGGCAGTGCCATAATAATGCTAGACGAATGCCACGCGCTACCAAGACAAATCCAGGACAACCTACTTTCTTTATTAGAACACCCTGCCGTGTTATGCACGTCTGGCTTTGCTAAAGACCCGCAGACCGGCGACATTATTAAAGATAAATACGGAATACTTCAAGAAAAACTAAACGATAATATTTCTTTTATGATGGCTACAACACATCCTGGTAATTTGACTGATGCTTTGGTAAGTAGATTATTTAATATTAGTTTGTTTTCTTATACCGTTAAAGAATTAGCTATAATGGCAAAAAAAATTATTCCTTCTTCTTTGTCTGATAAAATGGCGATTGTACTAGGTAGAATTGCTAGGTCTGCCAGAGATATTGTGCAAATTTGTGGACATATTAAAGACATAGTGGATATAGATAATGTTCCAATAGATTCTAAAACTGTGACTAGGGCATTAAAATATCACGGCTACGAACATTTTGGATGCACTAAAAATGAGTTAAAGTACATAAAATATCTTGGAGAAATGAAGATATCAAGTCTTGCTAATATTTCAAGCTATTTAAATGTTTCAAAAAAAGAGGTAGAAGAAAAAATAGAACCGTTTTTAATTCGTAAAAAATATCTTGTAAAAAACACAAAAGGTAGGCAGCTAACAATAATAGGAAAAAGAATGTTTATACAACTCAAGAAAGAAAGTAAAAATGAAAACACAAAAAATCAATTGTAACATCAACAACGCAACACAGAAAATACACCTGAATAGATACAAACCGTATATTAATAATCTAGTTAATAAATATAAGAGCATTCCGTTTTTTTCAGTAGACGATATTAAATCTTGGGCAGATGAGGCAATATTATTTGCGATAGGGAAAGAAGATTTTAAATATTGTAAAAACAAAGATGCTTTCGTGATTGGTCATATTAATACTTATATTAAATTGGCAATAAAAGATAGTGCATATTTCATAAAATATAAATCTAAAACATTCGCTCAAACAGACGAATTACGCAACCTAAATAAGATCTGGTCGTTAGATTATCAAGTAAGTGAATCAGAAGATTTGTCTTTGGGTGATGTTCTACCATCTGCTTTACCAGATCCATCCACAGAATTAGAATTATATGAAAGAAATGAAATAATAAATAAAACAATAAACGAGCTTCCAGATGAACAAAAAGAGTTAATAGAGCGTCACGTCTACGAAAATGAGACATTTCAGAGTATTGCTGACCACAAAGGTTTATCTAAACAAGCAGTACAACAGAGGTTAGGTGCTATAATGAAAAAATTAAGACTAAAATTTAAAGATATAATTTAGTTGTTTTTTAGTCAATTGAACACTATAACTATATGGAAATTGAGGTAATTATGAAAAAAAGAATGGCGATATTACTGGTTTTATTAATGTTTAGTTTTAATGGATGTTATAAAGCGTCACCAGAGGTTATTTCAGGGATTGAAAAACTGCAACGTGCAGCAGAAAAACTAAATAAACATAATAGTCCACTATGTTTAGATCAATATAATCATTATAAAAAAATGAGCTATGCGGCTGAAACCGAAAAAGAAAAAGAAAAATGGAACTCTTTAGCTAATAAAGAATTACAATGGATAGCAGCAAACAAAAAATTGCCAGTGGCGCTACTGGAGCTTCTAGAAACATTAAAGGAGCAGTAAATGGATGATTTTATAAAAGAATTTGTGAGCATATTAGAATCACATTCAGACGAAATTAAAAAACTGGTGGCAACATATGGGCCAGAGGCAGCCGAAAAAATAATGGGTATGTTAATGAATCCAGATAGCGGCTCAGAAGACTATTACGATGCTATGGAAGATATGTCGGCTAATGACTTGCTAGACTCTGCAATTAGCGATTTTCAAGAAGCACGTCAAAATAAAAAAGAGTTTGAACAATTCCTGTCTGGTATAGGCAAGGGATTTGCAGTAATTTTAAAGGCTGGAATTAAAGCAGCTATTAGTTCTTAACACTTATAAATAAGGAGTTGTAAAATGGATTACGAAAAACTGTACGAAAGACATAAGATTATCTTTGAAAAGGAATATAAAACCGCTAAAGAAGCTGTGAGCGACGGCTTTCAAATCAGAGACTTTATGACGTTTGGTGAGATCATAAGAGATATTCTAGAAGTATTAGATAGTCTTCAAGATGATTTAAATCTAGATGAGAAAAAAGAATTTTTGGTTTTCATAGGATGGAAACTTTACACAGATACTAAAAAGCCTTGGTGGATGCGGTTTATTCCCAAATGGGTTATTAAACGTAATTTAGTTGGTATGGTTGACAAAGCATTAGACTACTTAAATAAAAAGGGTATTGTGTCTAAGTCAGAAATAGAATAAGGAAGGACAAATATGATTAACGCTAAAAACAATAAAGTAAAAACTGGGACAATTTATAATGCATTAATAATGATTATGTTATCCGTGACTATTTTATTTGGTGCTTATCTATATTCTGATTCTATTTCAAACAAACTTATTTCTCAAGATGTCAGAATTAACAACGCTACATATGAATCAATAAATAATCTGTTACAGCTAAAAAACGATACTTTTCAGCTACACAGCAAAATACAGCTACAGATAAATGATCTATATAACAATAAAATATCTCAGAGTGAATTTCTTGAAACGTATAATCTTTTATCAGCGCAATTAAAAATATTAGTACAGCAAACCAATTCAGATAAAAGCGCGTATAATAAAGAAATTATGTTGATTAAAAAAGATATTAAAGATTTACAATTACACTACGAGGCGATCTATAATTTTATTCATAGACAAATTAGGGCTTCCGATACAATTGATTCTAAAATGTTATATTATAAAACCTTACTTCCGTCTGTTAGGATTAGAGTATTTATTCAACGAAGCTTTCTGAATCGAGATACTAACGAGCGCGAATGGGGCAAACCAATAGGATTTTGTTCTGGCAGCGGTACAATAACATATTCTGATATAAATACAAGTTCAGGTAAAGCAGAAACATATATATTAAGTTGTGGTCACTTAATGGATGATTTAATGGACGATTTAATGGACGAGAAAACATTAGAGCCATTATCGCAGTTTATGAGATTATCACACTTAGAGGTAGATATTTTCAATTATCTTGGAAGCAAGATTGTTAAAAAGGCTTCCGTTATTGCTTTTTCTAATGCGGATACCAAATATGATCTGTCTGTGTTAAAACTAGAAGATGATGAAAATACGTATACTTCTGCTTCTTTCATATCTAAAAAAGATATTGCTGGATTAGAAATTTTTACACCAATTTTAAATGTTGGTTCTGGTTCAGGGTTACGTGCCTATCCTTCATTTGGTATTATTACAGCATTATATACTGAATTTGACAGAGGAAAACTAAATAGATTATGGCAGGTTTCCACTCCTGGTTGTCCTGGTAACTCAGGATGTGGCATATTTACTCGTGATGATGGCATTTTGTTCGGAGTATTGGTTCGCGGGATGAAATCTCATCAAGTTTTTGTCGTAAACCCTTATATGATATGGGAATGGTGCAAAGACAACAAATTAGAATTCGTTCTACACGGCTTTAGAACAGTTAAAGGAAAAAATTATGAAGAAAAAATCATCAAAAAAGCAGGATAAGAAGCCAAAAAAGAAGAAGAAAAAGTCATTACCCAATACAAAAAAGAAGGGTAAAAACGAAGCATCTCAAGTTGAGCCTACCCCTGATATCAAATCAGATGATGAGGTCAAAAAGAAGGCTAAAGCACCTGTTATTACAATAGATAAGAATGGCAACATATTGAAAAATGGTCAACCAGTAGAAGTTGGTGAAGATACCAGAGGATATGAAAAAAACAGAGATGGTGTTCCCAGAAAACGTTAATTACGATGTAAAGATCGTTTGCCAAAACCCGGTAAGTTGACCAACCTGAATGCCTGACAATAAGGCAATAATAACTGATTGAAATACGATAACTCTAATAAGCCACTTATATGTTCCGTGTTTAGTAGCGGAAAGTATAGTGGCTTTTAAACTTGTAAACTTATCTTCTAGTTCATTCATATTCGTATTAACATTACCTAACTCAGAAACAACATTTGACATTGCCTGTATAGTATCTTTCAATATTCCTATATATTCTTTAACAAAATCTTTTTCTTTCATTTTGATTCTCCTTACGGATTTATCTCTCCGAAGTCAACCCCATTCAATAGTTTATCTAGTAATTCTAGTTGAATTTCCTGGTCTTGCTTGCCAGCACAATCATCCTTGTTTTCCTTTTTGTGGTTTTTAATTACACACTTACACAAAAACGGGAAAGGCATTACACCAGGATTACTAAGAAAATACTGTATGCCGGTTCCGTGACACTTCTTACAATTGGACTTTATAATATCTTTATAAAACCCCAAAGTTGCCGCATACACAACGTTAATCATATGGCGTTCTTTTTCCTGGTTGTTCTTCTTAGAGTCTGCTAGTATTTTCTTAAGCAGCTTATCATTAATCTCAACCTTTGTAATATCGTGCTTGTTGTTCGTGTCAGTCATTTCTATTCTCCTGTCCTGTTATATACATCTAGTATATCTCTTATAAGCGGATTTCTTACTATTTCCATTAATTCTACAACTTTTATTGCTGGATTCTCAACATCTTCAAACTTTTCAACAGCGTCCATTAAGCCACTTTTTTTATGCTTTAAATCGTGTTGTTCGACATCACCCTCTAGAACCATTGTGCAATTATCACCAATACGAGTAAGTATCATTTTTACTTGCTCTGGACTCATATTTTGGGCCTCTGTCACCAATACGTAACAGTCATTAAACGTATATCCTCTTGCAAATCCAACAGCTAAGGTTTGTATACGATTTTGTTTTTTTAACTCATCTATATTCATATAACGCCCATAATCATTAATTAATGATTGGAGTGGCAAATGATAGGGAGTAAGTTTTTCAGATATGTCTCCTGGCAAATGTCCAAGGCTTTCTCCAGCTTCAATCGCCGGTCGTAATTGAATCAACTTTCTTTTTTTTCTTTGTAATAATTGTTCAATACCAGATTTTAAAGCAATATAAGTTTTTCCTGTTCCAGCGGGACCAATTGCAAAAATAATCTGCGCCGAATCTATTGCGCTCATATAGTTTTCTTGTTCTACATTTTTAGGCATTATTTTTACTTCGTCTGGAACCTGCTTTTTCCTTCTTTGTTTGTTATTTTTTCTCAATTATTTTTCTTTCTATGTTAAAATAGTTTATTATGAACACCCATTACTACTACCACAATGACCGCACACATAACAAGAGCCAGAACGAAAAGCAATTTCGCCACAATATGAACAAATAATATTATCCCCCTTGTTAAAATTTTTATTACTGTCTTTGATTTCTTGAGAAAAACCATTTAGGTCTTTTAATTGTTCTTTTTCATAATCTTTATCAATAAACTCGTTATGCAACCATCTTGCAATATAATCAATTACAGAGTTAGCAAAATGTATTTCTGGATTATCTGTTATCCCGGCTGGTTCAAACTTAGTAAACATCAACTTCTCAGTAAATTCTTCTAGCCTAACTCCGTGTTGCAATGCTTTAGATAATACTATGCCCAACGAATCAATAAGACCACCAACAGTATTGCCTGTTTTATTTGCTTTAATAAATACTTCACACGGACTACCATCTTCATATAAACCAACAGTAAGGTAAAATTTATAATTATTAATACAAAAAGCGTGTGTTATTGCGTTACGTGTTTTTCCAGGCTTTTTACGTGTTGGCCTTGCTTGTAATTTGCCAGTATCATCCTTGGATGTGGTTAACGGCTGAACACCTTTAGATCCGTCTCTATAGATTGCCACATTTTTTAATCCAAGTTTCCACGCTTCAATATATATGTCTACTATTTTACCTGGTTTTATATCATTATTAACATTTACTGTTTTACTAATTGATCCACTTAAAAAAGGAATACAAGATGACATCATTTTTAAATGTCCCATATAACTAATGTTTCTTGGGTTACTTTCAGACTTTAACGCGCAGTCAAAAATAGATAAATGATCATCTTTAACAATAGAACATCCTATAATAGTATCATTATCATTGACATAATTCACAATATGTTCAGTTTCTACGTTTGTATAGCCTAATTTATGTAGTGTTATTGGAACTATATTATTAACGATCTTTAATGTCTCATTGCTAGACCCTGTTAATTTTTTGTATATAACTAGACTTAATGCTGGTTCTATTCCAGTGGTATCACAATCCATTAAAAAACTAATAGTTCCGGTTGGAGCCAACAATGATACAGCAGAATTTCTAAATCCAGTTCTTTTACCTTTTATTAATACCTCTTCCCATAGTTTTTGAGCAATAATAAATAAGTTTGACGTATCATCATTAACAACACGTATACTGTTTTTTTCTGTAGAGTCAAGATGTTCAGTGATAACCTCAAGCATAGATCGTCTATTTTTTTTATAAGTAGTAAATGTTCCTAGTTCTTCTGCTAATTCATTAGATGTTTTATATGCCTGTGCGCTTAAAATTGAAATTAAAGAAGATATAAACTGTCTACCTTCATCACTGTCATAAGGAAGACACGACGCCATTATTAATGCGCCAATATTAGTTAAACCAAGTCCAAGTGGACGTAAGTTATGAGAGTTGATTGTAATTTCTTCTGTTGGATATGAGGCAGCATCAACTATAATATCCTGCATTATAATAGCTAAACGAATGGTATGTAAATAGTCTTCAAGAACAACAGAACCATCTTTGTCTAAAAATTTCAGTATATTAATTGACAAAAGATTACAAGCAGAATTATCCGTGGCTAAAAATTCACCACAAGGATTTGAAGATGTTATATCTCCAGACTGCTTACACGTATGCCATTTGTTGATTGTGTCTATATATTGAACTGCTGGATCACCTACATTCCAGGTTCCAAGAGCAATTTCTTTTAATACATCTCTAGCGTTTAACTCAAATATTGCCCCATTAGAAATATTTCTGACTTCATATTTATCATTTGATATAGCTTTTTTCATAAACTCATCAGTTAAATTTACCGAAAAGTTGTTGTTCTGATAAAGAATAGATTTATAGGCTTCACCATTGAAGCTGCCGTCATAGCCCTGCTGAACCAGTGCCTGGGCTTTCTTTTCCTCATCCGTTTTTGCGCGAATAAACTGCAATATGTCTGGGTGGTCGGCATTTAACGCCGTTAGGCCAGCCGCACGTCTAGTTTTTCCACCACTCTTAACCACACAGGCTATTTTATCATACACTTCCATAAACGATAATGGGCCAGAGCTTTGTCCGCCGCCACTAATTTGCTCGTTCATACCACGTAAATTTGATATATTAAAGCCTAATCCGCTACCGCCCTTGTATATCTTTGCTGCTATGTTGTTCATTTCCATTATGGAGCCAAGATTGTCGTCTATATGTCCAATAAAACAGGCTGATAGTTGTGGGTGTTTGTATTGATTGACGCATTGTTTAACTTCACGATGTTTTAAGTCATAGTAATAGTTGGGGAATGTGTCTTTTTTGTTTGTTTCATAGGTGTTATATATGCCAGCGTTGAATAAGACTGGTGAATTTGGCATTGCCATTTGATTAACGAAGATGTGTTTTAGTTCTAAAGAAAAGTTTTTTCCATTTTCTTCGTCAAAATATTTATTATTTATACCAAACGTAACAATAGAGTCAACAACACGGTCGATAACTTGTTTAATAGAACGCTCACGACCTTCTTCGTTAAGCTCTCCGTAGAAATATTTACTGGCTAATATGTTGGTTGCTGTCTGGCTCCAAAACTCTGGAACTTCAACATTTTCCTGTCGGAATATACTAACATTATCTCCGTCTTTAATTTCTGCTATGCGTGTTGTAAACTTAATGTTCTCATAGGGATGTGAACCTTGGGTAAAACGCGGGGTAATTTGGAGCGGTGGCAATGAAATCTCCTTCTGTATAAAAAATACCGCCAAACATTATAAGCGGTATTATAATATACACGATAAAAATGTTCAGGTTAAATTATTAATTACTTTACCAACCCAACAACTTTCCAAACGCTGTCTTAAGAACTATACTTAGACCCGACGCTTCTTCAAAAGTTATAGCTATGCCAACTTTTTGCGGCGATCCACCAGTAGGTTTAGAACTAACGCTGAAATAAAACGTGCCTGGATATTGATCATTGATTCGCAAGTCAATAATCTTATTTCCTTTATCAGTCTGATGATACAAGCTACAGGCAACTCCTAATACCACCTTATTGTCTTTGCTTTTCTGCTTGCTTTTTTTACCATCAAGAGTATGAATCAGCTTCTCTAAGTCAACCATCTCCAGCTTGACAGTAATCTTTTTTTCTTTCCATCCAAACATCTTCTCATCAATTTGTGGCGCGGCCTCCAGAAAGAATAGATTCTTCTGTTTGTTGTATTGAAATTGTACTGCCCCACCAGTCTTTTTACGATTTGGTTTGTAAATTGCGTATGGTTTTGTAAATTTTCTATCTTCAGTCATAATATTTCTCCAGTGTATTATCAATTTTATCTAATAGTTTTTTAGCATCGTCCCACAATTTTGCTAATTTTTTATCTTCAATATTTTTACCAGACGCGTACTTCTGAATAGCATACCCTAATCCTTCACATTCAACTATACTAGCGACTTCTTGTAACGAATATCTGCTAATAAATACGTATAATTTTCTATGTGTGTCCGAAGTCCCATATTTTTAGGCTGAGTAGATTTTAATGATTTTAAATGTTCGTTAATTTCTTTAAGTTTATCTTTAATATTTTTATTCATACCAATCTTCCTCAGACGTGTCATAATCTCCAGATAACCAAGCATCATCATTTTTTTCCACCACGGATGGTAACTCAATATCAATATCTTTAAGATAAGCAACGTATGCTTGTTCACGGTAATTTCCCGTATAAAGAATTTTTTTGTCTGATTTTCTAATAAGAACAAACCAGTCCCAATCTTCGGAAGTAAAAATTTTATAGTCAATCATACTATATATCCCGCTCATTATTTCTAAAGTTAATTAAATGTGCCAGCCAGCCAAACATAATTGCCACACATAAAGACGGAGCATCACCAATTATTGCACATATAAAATAAAATAAACCAGCGCCGATTGTAATACTTGCAATGTCTCCTAATAATCCTGGAGTATGTTTTATAAACCATTTATACATTTTATTTCTCCTATTCACTTGTATTGGTCTTGCCTTAGTTATTTAGTATATAATTGCGACTTTTTTAATATTTGTCGTCCAACTTTGGTTGTTAAGTCTAAATCATCCTCAGTTAAAACATTAAATTTATCTGCAGCTTTGATCTTCCCGCCTTCTGGTATTAGCTTCGCTTCTTTTTCCCAAACAATCATAATATACATATTATATCTTTGTTTCTTACAGTCAATTACTGAGATTATATTTGATACTACGCCGATATTACTGTAGTTCTTCCCACCTCGACGCATAGGGTATTTGAGAATTGTGCCGGTTTTCACTAACAAACCTGTCATTATTTTTTCTTATATTCAAAAATGCCAACTGTAATAAGTGCAATCAACACTATTAATACAATCACAGACATTGTAATCCATAACGGGGAAAGAACCCACCACCAAGACCAATCAATATAATCTGTTAACTTTAATGTAATAAATATAAGTGTTAGCCAGCCACAAAATCCAATACCTCCATTTGTGGTCCCATTTGAGTCACTCATTATTATCTCCTTTGAATGTTTTGTTTTTCCTTATAGTCTTTTGGATTTTTACTTATAAAGAATATTAGCTGGTGGCTTAAAGGAAAGGGCGAGATCCACCCAATTACCACGGACTTCTACCGCCATCCACTTCGGATTAATCACAGGAACCGAAGCCACTCCTCGGCAGACTCACATCTTGCCGCACCAGCGATTTCTTCTTACTTATTCTTTTTCGCTGCCTTATTATTCTTATTACTCTGCAACCATTTTAGCAGCTTAGTAGCCTGTCCTTTAGTTAGTTCTGATATATCTTCTATTTCTTCGTGGCCGGTTTCAATCATTAGCTCCAAAAAAGTTTTTCCCCGTTCTTCTATTAATCTCTTTATAAGCATCATTTGATCGTCTGTACAAGGAACTAAGTCGCCTAAATCATCTGCGGTTTTTTCTATTGACACTTCTTCCCGTGAACAGATACTAATTCCCAACCCTCGTCTTAATGTACGAGCATACGCTCTGGTTTCAGCCATACTGGTTAAATACAAGGCAAAGTTGTTGTCGCAATTTGCAAGATGTGCGTCCCCACAGCCACAAGACGTTGTTCCGTCTGCCCAAGTAATACTGTATTGAACAACAGCCAGCATATCACTAGTAGTTGGAAATTTAACTACATTAACCCATTGAGTTGTCCAGCCTTTTAATCTAGCCAAACGCTCTAATGCTTTTAATGGCACATAAGTATTACCATCTTCATCTCGTATAATTTCATCTTCTATAAGTTGATCTTCCCAATTTATTTGCTGATTAAGAGAAGTTTGTTCATCTTCATCTTTACTG
>SDBU01004389.1_pt1 | contig 17304 bp, 22 predicted proteins | sample 2277071 | NCBI WGS metagenome assembly SDBU01 (sample SAMN10397929, study PRJNA504765) | marine sediment metagenome | isolation source: marine sediment core GS08_GC12, 126 cmbsf | place: Arctic Ocean: Gakkel Ridge, Loki's castle | collected 2008 | reverse complement strand
AGGGAACAACTGGAAATTCACTAACCTGCGAGTAGATGCTGGCTCTATAGCCATGGGAGCTACCACTGGTTGGGAATGGTCTAACGTCACGGTAGCCGCTGACTACTACGCTTACCGTACTCCAGTAGCCTCTACCACGGGAGCAGACTGGGAGATACCGAGTGGTCGTGGTGTGACCTTCACTGTGGCTGCTCTAGACGCTTCGGCGGCGAGTATAGCCCAAGCCGATTACGTAGTGGTTGGAACTGCAGACGATGAAATAAACGCCGCTATCGCTGCCTTACCACAACAAACAGTAGCCCATGAAGAACAAGTTGAAGGTCGCGTAATCTTATCAGAAGGTAGATTCACGATAGATGATCCTATACAGATTCCTGGTTCGGTAGTCGTTGAGGGACAAGGCACCCTAACTACTACTGTGGTGTTGGCTACTGGAGCAGAGTGTAATATGTTCGAGTTTGTGCTTCCACCCGACCACGACAGGTCGTTTTTTGCTGTGATTCGTAATCTGCGGATGATTGGAGATAGCGGTGGCGCAGTCGGTCATGGAATCTACTCGGGGTTAAACTCTACTGATATGGTTATTGATAATGTGGAGATCAATGATTGCGCCCAAGACGGTATAAACCTCGCCACAGGAACTTATACCAAAATTCAAAATAGCTGGATAGAGTATAACGGTGGTTACTCAGTAAATGCTGCCACCAGTGATATATGGGTTGAGAATAGCGTAGTCTATGAGGGGCTTTATCTCACTGGTGCGAGTTACCGTATATTCAATAACCGATTTGGGCAATTTGGCAGTAACCCCTACTGTATTCATGTCAACTCAGCTACGGCTCACCAGAGGATTCAGATTGCTGGTAATCGCTTTGTAGGTAGTGCAGCGGCGTGGGCTGATTCCCTCATTTACTGGGACGGCGCGGGTAGCCCCTTCGGTGATTCGGTTATCTCCAATAACATCTTTCAGGGTGCGAAAGTCTATGCTATCAACATGAACGATAACTCCTACACGGTCATAGACGGCAACCAGATACAGGGTGGGGCGAACGGGATACGTACCTACGGTGGAGGACACAACATCATATCCAACAACCAGCTTCTAGACCAGACAGGTGACGGCATAATCCATTACGGCACTTGGACGGTTATTGAGGGAAATACCCTTCAAGGGCAGGATGGCAGGGGAATTTTCACACTGGAATCAAATGTCACCATAAACAATAACACCACCGACCTCACAGGAAAAGAGGGAATCAGGGTGCAAGACGCCAGTGCCATACTCATGGGTAACAGGGTCACCAGAGCTAGTCAGCTTGGTGCCAACACCTACGATGCTTGTTACGTTAAAGGTTCTGGATACCCGATAGTAGGCAACGTCTTTGAAGGGCCTAACGCCCGGTACGCCCTTTATCTGGAGAACGCAAGCGGTAAAGTAGCTGACAATATCCTGACAGCGGGAACCACAGGCATAGTCGGTATCGTGACAAGCCCTCTCGTTACCCTCACTGACAACAAAGGGTACATACAGCCGGGTGAAGTACGAACTGTGTCGGGGGTTCTCGCCTCTGGTAATGCCAACGCCATCGCTTTCTCGTGGCACAATCCAGAACTACAGGACATACTGATTCGTAAGGTAGTCATTGAAGTAACTACTGCTGGCGGCACAGGCGGTTCGCACCTTGACGTAGGGATTGCGGATGACGCTGCTGGTGCAAACCGAGGCGTAGAGTTCTTTGATGACTTGCTCCTCAACAGTGTCCTGATTGATGATTCGTGGGTGGCTGGCGACGGTGGAACCCAGACCAAGTGGGTATTCTGCCAAGATAGTGCATCCGGCACCGACGGCTGGATTGTCGGGCAGATACTTGACGCAAACGCCGCCAGCCTTGTTGGACAGTATTATATTGAGTACGCTGGAAGATAACACGAAAGGATGTCGTACCCGCCTTGGTACAGAGAGGGGAAGATGCTTGTGGGGTTGATAACCGTCTGTCCACCTTTCGGGGACTTGACAAAATAGAACACCTGTGTTATAGTGGTTAGTAACTAGAAGGCAGTTAGCCTCGGAAGGTGGGTGATGTATGAATGAGCGTACGTGGATTAGTCACAGTCGTAATCGGCGTAGTCGCCTTCGTTGTCATCGATAGCCTCATAACCAACATTATTACCGGGACGGATACGGGCAGCGTTATCCTGCAGAACCTGTTGCGAGTAATCGTAGCGGCTGCAATCCTCATCGGCGTAGTCAAGAGCATAGGTGGTTCCCGGTAATGAGGCTAACCCGGGCAACAAAAGAAGCACAAAAGCAAGGAGGGAGTGTCGCTTGATGGGTATTTTACTCGCAGGTGGCGCTCTCTCCTTTGTTCTTTTATTCAGTGGAGGACTGCAACATGGGAACCGTTGATACGGGTTTCTTTTCTGTTTGGACTGTAGTGCTGATTGTAGTAGTAGTTATCGGCTATTTTGTCGTTACTAACTTGGGAGGGAGAGGGCGGAAGAGATGAGTCATAAGCGAATACTTATACCTGAACCCGAACTAAGACATCTGTATATTGGACTAGAGCAACCAGCAACCGCAATCGCAGAGGTGTTCGGGTGTTCCTCGCCCATCGTGGTTGCTCGGCTAAAGGAGTACGCTATACCTAATCGCACTCTAAAGGAGGCAAAGAACACGGCTCCGTCTATCAATAAGGTGAGGAGAAGATTAACAGGCAACACTTTTAACAAGGGGCGATACAAGTTCCTCATTACCCGAGACGAACTCTACCATCGTTATGTTGGGTTACAACAATCTGCTTCCGATATTGCCAAGGAGATAGGGTGTTCCTATCCTACAATTCTTGGCCGACTGACAGAGTACCAGATACCAATACGTTCGGGTAGGGAGGCTCACAATATACAAAATTATCGAACAAAGTTCGAAACGGAGTTGCCAGAGACCGAATTACGCAGACTATATGTTGACCAGCAAATGGGTGTCCGGGGGATAGGAGTACTGTGTAACTGCTCAGCTAACTGCGTCCGCAATAATCTCCGAAGACGTGGCATACCTATCCGTACTAGAAAGGAGGCTCAGGCTACACCAGCTTGCACTGCGGGACGAGCAAAGGCGATTGCAAAAGGACGTACCCAAGAGGCACGAGAACATAAAAGAAAACTGAACAATGAGCGGTACAAAGACCCTCGTGAAAAGGAAAAGACAGGATTCGCTACGCGACAAGCGTTCTTGGCTGACCCTACAATTATTACCCGACGAACGGCGAGCCTTTTAGCGACTCATGCTGCTGATCCACTTATACGACAGAGGAGCAGCGAACAGATTAAGAAGTATTGGTCAGACCCAGAGAACAGACGACGGAAAGGAGAAGTGTTTAGGGCTATGTGGTCTGACCCAGAATACAGAGAGAGACAGGTACGCAGACGGAGAGAATTTTGGGCAAGCGGTAGTCCTGAACTTATTGAAAGGCGCAAGAAGATGATTGCTGGTCTCAATCTACGACCAAATAAGCCCGAAACAGCAGTTTTCGACTTACTCGAAGAGCTATTCCCATCCGAGTGGAAATATATGGGTGATGGGCAAGTTATCATTGGTGGCCTTAACCCTGATTTTATCAATATCAACGGGAAGAAACTGATAGTTGAGGTGTTCGGAGACTATTGGCACACCCAGAAGCTCAAACCTTATCGGATTAATGAGGGACGTAGGGAAGTCTACGCCGCATATGGGTATAGGACTCTTATTATCTGGGAGCGAGAAACCAAGAAGAACTTGGACGAGCTGAATAAAAAAGTCACTGAATTTGTTGCTGGAATTGGCGCAGATTGCGCGACAGGCCAGCTAAAAAAATTGCAAAGTCAAAAGGAAAAGAATTGAGAGGAACAATTTGCAGACTTTAAGGTGCGGATGATGGAACGGAGTTGCTGGTGGTTAGTCACTCGCGACGAGAGTGGAAAGACGTTCCTTGTTTTCGGGAGTAACAAAGGAGAAGAAGAGGCACGTCAAAAGGGGTTGGAGATGCTCAGTGGACTCGACTTCGAGATAAAACGACTCCCCACTTCCTCGCTTTCCAGGGCGAGTTCGCTCCTAAAAGGGGACAAACTGGAACGGACACGGTCGTTGAAAGAGGCAGGTAGGCGGTTAGGACACAGTAGGAGCTTACGAAGGTCACTACGCAAGCGAGCAGTAAATGGTTGGTAGGAGGAAGGTATGACACCAGAAAGCGTAAATGCTTATTTCACACCCTTGGACAATCTTCTTTACCTCTTTGTCGTACTTGTGGTGATGACATCCTGGTCGCAATGGAAGTGGGCAAACGTCTGCAAGCACAACGTGCAAGTGCTGGTTGTGCGGTCCGACGGACACGGGGACTTCGAGCTGGCTCCCCAGTCGGGTGGTTGCGTGTCCTTGTTGAATAAGGAGGCTGGCACAGCACGACTCTGGCCAATAAATGAGTTGTCTACCATTGATGTCCCGTACCCTGGAATCGGTTTCATCCCCGCCTTTATGCAGAAGCAAATACGAATGGTCGTTGTCGATGAGAAGGACTGGGAGCCGTTAATCAACCGGGGTCCCTGTCTGTCGATGGTCGCCAGTCCGGATGTGAAGGAGCGGCTTACCATACTCAGGGATGCCACGTCCGATCAGGGACTTGCAAGAGCACTTGATGAGCTTATAGGGGATGTTGCTACTGCTCCCACCCGTGAGATGATTGCCAATCCTGCTGTTCTAGGTAACTTGATGGTTGAGAAGATTACCGAGGCAGTGCTAACGGTGAATAAAGAGGTGATAGACTCGTTGTCCAGTGTAACCCGGCAGCTAGGTAAGCTGGTTAGCCCGACACAGTTATATCTCGTCGGTGGTGCAATCCTTGCTGTGCTGCTGTTCTTGATTTGGCAGGTTGTTCCCATGATTGGGGAGATGGCGGAACAGGTAGACGCGATGAGCAAGCAAATCGGGATACCGTCGAAGTAGAAAGACTGGAGGGGTGAAGGTAAATGGGTAGAAGGAACAGAGAAAGGGTTGCACGGATACTCGCAGGAGAAGAAACTCCTATATCAGCTCAAACTAGGGAGCGAATCAGAAATATAGGTGTCTCGACACTGGAGTCCTACTCCACGTCCAAGCAAGTCCAATTCCTGGCTGAGTCTCTCCACTCCGGACGCCTCTCCCCGAGTAAGCTACAAGGTACACTAAAGAGGAATGCTCCTGGGGAGATGCGAAAGGGTGCCGAGAAACTAAACAAGAAAGGTAAAATTCCAACTGTGGAACTGCTGCTAAAAGATTATCGAGGAGACAAGGCATTTCAGACTCTCGCAGCAGAAGTCGGCCTCGACGAGGCGTATTTTACGGCACTTGCTGAGTCCGAGTGTTCACGTTGGAAGGAAGGTGTGTAATGGCGAAGAAAATAGAACCAACAATGGCGAACCAAGAGGCCGCGAAGTCAACTCCAGACTCGGAGAGTTCAGTGGACGTTGCCAAGTTGAAAGCTCGACAGAAGCTGGCTCGGTCTAAAGAGGAAGATATAGTACCGGAAGTTGTGCCTACTCCTGTCTCGGCGGGACCGGTAGACAGGTTGATGGAATTAGCCTTCAATCCAAGCCGTGAGAAGATACGGGAAGTGACCATTGTTGACCGCATACAGGGGAGACTGTTCCCTTTAATGGACATGGTAAACCTGCTGCGGAAACACTGCTTGGAGATAGCACTCTATCGGCAGGACAGTATTGTGTACAAAAAGATATTCAAGCGGGATATGCCTATACAGCCTGACCCACTGGATGAATTGCTATTCCGCACTGCTCAATGGCAGAAGAGTGTTGCTGGTAAGAATCTGGAAAGAGCAACGGATATAGCTCTTGCAGAGACGGAGATAAGAGCCGCAGAAGATGAGCCTGTCTCGGGGGACGCTTGGAAGGAGTAGAATGAATGGCGATAGTGACAGCCTGTACGACGAAACAGCAGGCTATGACGATGAGACTGGAGTAAAGATTGCCGATGGCTTGTCCGCAGAGGAACGGAAACAAGCGGTTATACTCTACAGACTGTTTAATGGACTATGGGGCGTCTGCATCGTTGTCGGCGATCCAGGTACCGGTAAGGACTTGTTCGGTAACTACTTGGCCTACAAGATAAAAAGATACTTTCCGTGGAAGCGTATCCTGCGAGACGAGAAACCGAGAGCGTTGTTTGGTGAGTATGCAGGTTTGTTCAACGAGTCTGTGCTGTCGGAGGATCTAAACCGTATGCGGGCTCTAGCTAAGGGTAAAAGTGCTGTAGCAATTGGAGAAGTACTGGAGAAAGCTGCCGATGATTGGGTATCATCCGAAGGTCAGGTTCTTCTCAAGAATAGTCTGTTATACCTGACGGAGTACTGGCGGTATTGTTACAACCGGGAGCCACACAATCCAATGAACAAGACAATGGGCGGTATACATAAACAGAAGCGACACTTGGATTGCTTGGTGTTGGGTACAGTACAGCTGGCCAGCGAGCTGGATAAGAAGACTTGCCTGCCGTGGATTGACTGGAGGGTCACCTGCAATCGGTCGGTTACTAATACGACGGGGTTTACGTACTTTGTTGAGAAGGTAAAATATGACCGACGGTTAGACGTACTGGTTAGCCTGAGTAGACCATTCCCTATCGCTTTCGATGCGGGTAAACCAAGAACCTACCTTGGCAATGGCAAGATATGGATTAAGAGACAGAACTATCTACCTGAAAGCGAACAGGAACGAGTGGTACTGGATGTTATCCGCGCTGGTTTAGACACGTATGAAGCGATAGTCGAGGAGTTGGAAGCCGACGGAGAAATGCGAGAGCCTGAAATACTGGCGACACTCAAAGGGTTAAAGAAGGTACGTAAGAGAGCGATTGACTACCCTGACTTCTTCGGGTTATACAATAGTAAGTCAGCGCCGCAGATGAAGACATCGTTAAAAGTGGAGGATTAAAAAAAAAGAAGGAGGCTAAAAACTATGGATTCTGCAATGGGAGTTCTCGTAATGGTAATCATCCTCGGCGTATGTGCATTCGGAATGGGGTTGCTTTATAAGAATAGAGTGACTGTCGCAAAGTGGTTGAATATGCCGTACTTTGCCACCGATGACCGCAAACTAAAGCTCCAGCGACTGCTTGCGGACACCCAGGCAGAGTTAAAGTCTATGGAAGACCAAGAGCCGAAGAGTAAGAGCTAAGGAGCAGAGACAGTGTCACTGAGAGGACACCCGCACTACAGAGTACACACCTACTTGTCTGGCAAACGAGTAAGACAAGTAGTGGTAGACGACAGAGTCGTAGGGACCAGACCTATGTCTAAGATAAAGCAGACCAAGTCCAGAAGGCGGCTACGGCAGCTAAGAAGAAGGATAGGGCGATAGGAGGGTTGAAGTTATGAGTTTCTTTTTTGACCGGAAGACAAAGAACATCCCTGCTCATGCTACGTTCAGCTTGACCCAGTCGGGGCGAGAGAAACTGCAAGAGTTCGGTGGTGATCCCAAGTCGCGTATTCTGGTGGCGTTGGAAACCAGAGGGACGAGCGATGTTGACGAGATAACTCAGGCAAGCGGGCTGAACCGGGGTCAGGTGGAGAGATTTCTTCCAGCACTGGTGCGGGGGAGATATATCCTGTACGTGACTGCTGTATCGGAAGACGCCGAGTAGAGATTAGGAGGAAGGATATGATAGGTAACACAATCGCAAAACTGGTAGCACGACCGCTTCTCGCCTTGCTGATGATCGTGGCTCTTTCTATCTCAGTGATCCTTCCGGTTGGTTGCTCATCGGGCGAGGCTGTCTACATAAGGACGGAGAGCATAGACGCTGCTACCCAGGCACTTACTGTTATGGAATACGAACATCATGCAATCCACGAGGGAGACATGTTCACAGTGCTTGAGGTCACCGACTTGGGGAACATGGCGGTGCGTGATATCCTTGTAGTGACACCGAACACGACTAGATGGGCGCATCTGGTTTGGGAGATAGAACACGAGCTAGAGACTGGGATACAGTTCTACAGGGGTACGACGTATGCCGCTGCCGGTACGATAGTTCCGTCATTTAACCGTAACGGCAACTCAGCAACCGCAGCCACAACGGTAGTGACGCACACCCCCAACGTTACGCTAGTAGGTACTCTGGTAGGCACGATCCAGCAGGGGAATGGCAAGAAAGCAGGGGGCAGCGACCGCGAGTCGAACGAGTTCATACTGGAGCAGAACCAAGCGTACCTAATCAGGATCAGCAACCTCACCGTCAACGACAATCTAATATTTATGAAACTAAACTGGTACGAACATGAGAACATAGAATGAGCAGGAGGATAAGATGACGTTACTATGTTTGCTGGCATTTGTTGCAGTCATGCTCACTCTGGCAGGATATATATTGTTCTTCAGGAGTGCAAATGTCTAAGTTGAAAAACATAGCTGGAATCCTCCTGCCTCTGTTCTTGTCGCTGACGCTTGCTGGTGTTCCCACTAACGCTCAAGAACCCACCGAGATAGTCAGCCTTCGCACTCTAAACAGCAAGACAACCGACTTGGGTGGCGGCAGATATGCTTTGGACAGCACAATAGGGGCTGTCCACTACGAGGATAATGGCTGGCAAGAGATAGACAATGAGTTAGTACCGGGTGCCGCTCCTTGGGATTGGGTAATGACCGAGGCTGGGTATAAGGTTGGCGTAAATGAGGACTTCACATCAGGTCAGGTTATCCAGTTCTGGAAACAGGGTAGCACAGTAAACCTACAGCCAATGGCTCTGGAGTGGACTAACGACCTTGACCAGATACAGCAAATCTCAATGCCTCAGAACGTCACCCCTGTTATAACTAATCCTGAAGTTGAACTATTACCAGATATGAATAGCCATCAGGGAACTATCAGGTGGGATAACGCCTATGGTCAAGGGCTAGACTTTGAGTGGCAATGCACGCCTACTAGATTAGTTAAAATCCTTCAAATTGATAACCTTAATAACTTACCAATACCCGAACCTTTCATAATTGCTGGTGGCAATCCAGTCCTGAGACTTAATCTTATATTCGACCCTTCGGATTTAGACATACACATAGATGGCGAGGTATGGGATAAGAAGAAAAAGACACAGACATTCAGTGTGATTGAGTTCAGAAAGAATGGGGAGGTTCTATGGGGCTTCACACCTCTAATGTACTGGAGCAGTGACTTGGAGGAACTGGCACAACAGTCCGTAGCCACACTGGAAAAGAGGGGCAATAATCTCTATATCTCAATAAGAGTCCCTTATACATGGTTACAGAATTCTGTCTACCCTGTGTTTGTTGACGCAAATGTTGATGTGCAGGTCGGTGCCTCAACTGACGACTGCGGCAGGTCAACTAATTCCGCCAATTATTTCACTCTGACTGAGGTGCAGGGGTATGCAGGATACTATGATGCAAGCTATCAAAATAATGGGAGTGCATACAGATTTCTAAATGTTACTGTTCCATCTGGTGCGACGATCGATACTGCAACAATAACATTTACATGCCTGACAGCAAGAAGCACAACCACAGTAAACACAAGGCTTCGTGCTGAAGCTAACATTAACCCAGCTACCTTTAGTACATCGGCTAATTTTGATGCCCGCACTTGGACTACAGCTTTGGTTAACTGGGATGCTATCGCAGCTTGGACAGCGGAAACGGAATATACAAGTCCCGAAATTAAGACTTGTATCCAGGAAGTAATCGGCCTTCCAAGCTGGGCTAGTGGCAACCCAATGGCGATATTATGGGATGACTTTCAAGAACGGAGCACACAGTCTAATCTTACACGGCGGGAGTCTTATTCTTATGATGGTTCAAGTGCCAAGGCTGCCAAGCTCCACATTGAATATACGCCAGCGGGTGGAAACCCCCCCACGGTAACTACTAATGCAGCTGATGACTTGGAAGACACCACCGCTACCTTGAACGGCGAAGTTACTGACGACGATGGCGAGACGATAGACTACTACGGCTTTGTCTGGGACACTGTAGCTGACGCTGGTGACCCTGCCGATACCGACCCTAGCGACCCTCCAGCTGGATGGGAATTTGGCTGGAAGTCCGGCGTGGGAGATTACGGTATTGCTGTCTTCGATCATGCTATCTCAGGTCTGCCCACAGGCACAACTATTCATTTCCGAGCGGCGGCGCATAACGTGAATGGATGGGCATACGGAGCAGCGGCTTCGTTTCTCACCAAGCCTGCCAAGCCGACGGATGTAGCGGCGACAGAGAACCTTGAGACTAAGGTCACTATCACTTGGACAAAATCAACTGGCGCTACCACTTATTGGGTTGAGCGCAACAATGTTGCTATATCAGGCTTAGTTGGCGATGTAGATACTTGGGATGACAATACTGCTGTGGCCGGAACAATAACCAGTGCTGGCTCAGTCAGTGCCTCTGACGGGACAAGCACTGCCCACGTTACTTTGTCTCTGGCTGGAGAGACGACAGGGCATACCTCATACAATTACCAAGTAGTAGCCTCTAACGTTACAGGCGACAGTGATGATAGTGCGCTTGACCCAGGATGGAGAGTTACGGGTGCTGTCACTTACCAGTGGCAGGACAATGACGGTGGTTGGGCTAATGTAGCGGGCGCGAGCACTACCGATCCTTTCAACGATACCTCAACGCCAGCAGGGACAATAACTGCTGGCAACACAGTAGCAAGTGACGGGGCAAGCCCGCTCCACGTCGTATTATCCTTGGCTGGGGATGGTGTTGTCGATGGGGCGAGTATGGAATATCGGTGTATATGTAGCGCCACAAACGCCTCAAACTCGCCACAGACATCAGATACCGATACGGGTTATCGTGGGACGGATACCGTTACTCTCCAATGGCAAGACGATGACGGTGGTTGGGCTAATATACCGGGGGGAACAACCGACCCCTACAACGACACTGCTGCCCCCGCTCCCACTGTGACTCCGGGAACCGCCACTGCCTCGGACGGCACAAGTTCGGACCACAGTGTTCTGACTGTAGCGGGTCATTCGGGTAATGACGGTGGCAATATGGACTACAAGTGTATAATAACAGGGGCTTGGGCTTCAAATTCACCACAGACTACCGCCAGCAATATAGGATATCGTGGGATTGCCGCCCTGACCTACGCTTGGCAGAAGAGTGCTGGCGACGCTGATGGTGGATACGGTGCTCTGGGGGGCGCAACAACTAATCCGTATAATGACATCGCTGCGGCTATAACCCCCGATGGCAGATGGTACTACGGCGAAGTAAGCATGGCTGGGGCTGCTACACAGGATACCGACCACAACAGAGGTTATAGGTTAGTACCCCCGGCTCCTCCAGTCGCTCCCCCGTTTATCTCCAGCGGGCTTGAGGGTTCAGTCGCTCTTGGTCTGTTAATATCTATTGGTGTTATCTTGACCTTTACTATGTTTGTGGCTGCCCAACCAATGCTCGGCTTCGCCTGCTCCGTGTTCTGGGCTATCTCAGGAACGTCAGCTTACGCATTATCAAGTACTCCGTGGGGCGACATCTACTACTTCATCTTCATAGCGTGCTTGTTGGGTATGACTATATTCACTATGCTCGCCGCCTTCGGTTTACGGCATAAGGATTTATCCGCGCCGGATGCCGAAGTAGGGTTAGAGGAGGGAGGCTAAAACAATGAAGCGTACTGTATTCGTTGGTACGAGCACACGAATCTGGAATAACAGGAGATAATAAAATGATCGCATTAGCAATGTTGTTGTTTGCTGCTGTAGTCCTCACCTGTGCGATGTTCTTCTCCAAGAATTCGATGCTCGGCTTCCCCTGTGCTATATTCTGGGCAATAGCGGGAGGACAATCCTATACCCTGTCGTCTACCCCTTGGGGGGACTGGCAGTATTATCTGTTCTTTGCTTCGTTTGGTATGGCTATATTCTGCGCCTTTGCTGCCTACGCGTTACGCGACAAGGACGACAGCGACACGGATGAGGACGAGTATAAAGAAGAGCAGGGAGAAAAAGGGGAAAAGTACGTTGGCGAGAAAGACAGCGACGGCTTCTACGGTGAAGATACGAAGCGTAGCCCGCGTAGCCAGAAATTGAGGGACAGAGCCGACAAACGGCGAGGTAAAGGCGAGAAGTGGGGTGAGTTCAAGTAATGGATACTGTAGTACTTGGTGTTACGATTTACTTCTTTGCTGGTGTCCTGTCCCTTGTCCTACTCGACGTACTCACCAAGAGAATACGAGGCCGACTGGTAGACGCCTCCTACGACACACGAACCAGACTAGCCGAAACGGGCAATTGGATGGGGCCAAAGACGGCACTGGTTGTCACGGTGTTTGCACTGTGGATACTTTGGCCAGTCGCTATCTATGAGGCTGTAAAAGACCGATTAAAAGGGAGATAGGAGGGGAAAATGAGACCAAAACAGAGAGCAGAAAACGGTACTGAGTTCGCGGGTAATATCATCGATATACGCGCTGTAGAAGATTGCATCCGCGCTACCAAGAAGTACACCGAGGGTGTCCTCACGGCACGGAAACAGCACCCCATACAGGGAGGAGAGTTCCCCAGTAAGGTGTTCTACAAGTACTATGAGTTTTACCCGGATACCGAGATTGGCTGGGACATGCCAGTAGGTGTAGCTCTTGATTTGCTCTGGCATGAAGTACCCTGCATCGATGTCCTGTTCCGATATGACTACCGGATAAACAAAGCCTCTATCGTGATAAAAGGTGGAGCAGCTACTGTCAAGGCGCTATCCAGAGCTGCTCCCGGCTTTATGGATGCCCTGAACGACGCTCTAGCAAAAGCTGTCGCCAATAAGGGCGTTCTTCCCGTCGAACCACTTGAGAGTGTACGCCTTGGAAGTGAGAACGAGGCGACGGAATGACGAGAGGGGATCGTCTACTTTATATGTTGTCTGTACTCCTTGCGATCGTGGTCGGCTGGTGTTTGTGTGCATCTACGATGGAACCAGAAGTAGTAATGCAGACAGAAGTGCAAGTACAAACAGTGACACATACCGTCTACAGATATCCAAACAGTCCACCTTATCAGGAATTGGATGACCCAATCGATTACGAACAAGCCTTAGCCTTGCTTGGTGGGATGAGGACAAGCCATGTGCAGATCCTAAAGTGGACATTCAAGGATGACCCTGGCTTTGGAATAGCCGATAAGGACTTACAGGAGAAATTTATCAGATGGTACGACCAGTTGATTGAATACACACAAAGGCAGTATGAGAACAAAAATAAAGACTAATTACTTATGGGCGCTAGTGATTGGACTCGGGATATCACTGGTGCCTATTCATAGCCAGTGGCTCACCGACTTGGTGACAACTGGTGCCGAGGTAGGATTCTTCCTACCTTCCTTCGGGTACGCTATCTGGATACTGGGGACGCTGATGTTCCTGACTTGGGATGCTGATTGGCGAAAACTGGATTGGGGAGACAAGAAAGTACTTATTCCCCTTGCCATCATAGTAGTCTCAATGGGGATATCAGGAATTGTCTCAAACGACTCGTGGAACGACAGGATATCTCCCCTGTTTATGGGAGTATTCCTGTTCGCTTTGTACCTCACATCGCGTAATCTTGGGGCTACCATGTTCAGAGCATTCATACCGTTTGTAATCATCTTAGCAGTCACTGTTGTGATAAATGGTCTGCTCAATCCCGGGGAGTGGACAGGCGGACTAATCACCAATTATTGCGCTGCAGCTGGCTTCCTAGTTCTGGGGACGGTAGTGAACCAAGGTAAGTGGCAGTGGGTTCTCCTTGCTGTGATGCTTGTCGGGTTGTTCTTCGTTGGTGCATTAGAAGCTGTATTCATCGTGGTTGTATTGGGTATTGTGGTCATCCTGCGATGCGACTTGAGCTCTCGCTTTCTTATTACGATTGGCTCATTGGCTTTTCTAGTAGGGTTGTGGGTTACACTCGGCTATCTCACTCCGCTGTACGAAGGAAACCACAACCTTGCTGTGTTGTTTGACCTGTTATCAGGTAGAATACCTCTGACGGCGGACGCACTTCGATTACTAACCACCGGCAGATGGCCAGTCATAGTTGCTGCACTAAAGGACATCACCTTTCTCGGACACGGGTACTCACTGAGTACTACTGCTGGACGGATTGTACACAACACCCCCCTGATAATAATGCACCAGATAGGACCACTAGCTGCTATATCCTGGTTATTCGTGACTATCTACTGCTTACTAAAGACGAAATGGAAATATGCTTGGGCAGCAGTTCTCGCCGTATGCGTCTTTGACCACTACCTTTGGACACAGTTTGCACCTTACTGGTGGGCGCTAGTTGGCGTGAGTACATCGTCCACTATTCAGTCGGACTTGATATTCAGGAGGGTTGATTGAGCTATCTGCAATTCCAACCGACAAAGACGTGGTTGCGCAAACACCAAGTACGACCTACCGAGTGTCAGAATTCGGACTGTGTATGTATTATAGATAATATTAACCACAACCACCAAGGATTCTGTGTCGGGTACTACGACCGCAATGGCGATCTAGACATGCTGTCTTTATGCTGGGTTGCGTGGGATAAGGAATCCAAGGAGCTAGAACTACAAAATGCGCTACTCCATCCACAGGAGGCCAGCCAGCTGGCGATGTTTCTCAACTGGGGGGTCGTGGCAATGTGGGGGATGTTACCCGAGTACAGGAAACAAATAGGTGATATGTTGCGGAAGCGTACTAGAGACGTAAGGCAGGCAGCCAAACAGGAACAGGAAATTCAGGAAAGTGAGCATCGGTGAGTGATCCAACACACCTTGGAATTCGTCGCCGAGATAGGAGGGTGGTCTATCGTTTGGATGCCAGCCGCTCATTTCGTATCCTCTGGACTTGTGGGCTTGCTGGTGTACTGGTTGACCTCGACCATATTATCGCATACCTCCTGCCGGAATTACGGTTGTGGTACCCGTCGGATCCGTTCAGGTGTTTTCATCCGACATTTTTCGCTCTGTCTAGCCTTATCGTTTTCTGTATGGTTGCATATGTTGGAAGACTTTACATTGGGATGGTTTTGAGAAGGTGGGTGAATGATTAAGTAACTATCTCTTAGCATACAACAGGAGGGAAGAATGAAATACTCTAAAAAGCAACAACTGGTATCACGAATAGAGGGGTGTATGGGAGAAGACAGATACATTGAGAACAAACGAGAGAAGGGACAAAAGAAGATCTTCCAGTGCAAGTGTTGTGGGAGTAGTCATGATTTCTCTGACTCCATTGATTACGTTGGGGCAGTTGACCAGTGGGAGAAGTTTGGTGGCAAATGCTATGCCTGTGCTAATGGATACTGCCATTGCAAGGAAACAGGTAAGAAATGGGGGTGACATTCTAATGATTAAGGTATACACCTACGTTGTTGGCGATCTCTGGCACATTGGACACAAGAGAGCACTCCACCAAGCCAAGGCTCTCGGTGATTACCTGATTGTCGGTGTTCTAACCGACGAAGCCGTCAAAGCCTACAAGAGAGAACCCGTTATACCTTTTGAAGAAAGAATCGAGTTGGTATTAGACTCCAAAGCAGTGGATGAGGCTGTAAGGCAGGACAGCGTAGACCCGACAGAGAATCTAAAGAGGCTAGGAGACATAGATATAGTAGTGCATGGTGATGACTGGGACAACGACTTCCCCGGTGCCGCGTATATGCGAAGCATAGGCAAGAGAGCTATAAGAACCGCGTATTTTAGCGGGCAATCAACTACGGATATCATATCAAGGGTGCAGAACAACGACTTTCAAAAAAGGGAACAGTAAGCAATGACTAAAACATTCTGGAATCTGTGGACAGGATACGCTACTTTTTACTTCGGTAAGGTCAACTTATCCATAGTAGTTCCTGTTCTACTGGCAACCTATGGCGACCTGTCGCTCTACAACATAGGTTGGATTTCTACCGGGTTCATGTTGAGCTACGCACTCGGTCAATTCCTTCACGGACAGCTATCGGAGCGTTTTAACCCATTTGTGTACATAGCTGTCGGGTTAGTAGGATCAGCCGTAGTGAACTTCACGCTAGGTTTCTCAGCCGGATTCTTCTTTGCTTTGCTGGTAGGTGAAATCGTAGACGGTGGTTTCCAGTCAATGGGATGGTCATCAATCGTACGGGCCAATGCGGAAACAGCAAAAGACCCCGAGAAATCATCAACTATCCTGGGAACAGCTTACCAGTTCGGTAACTCCTTCGCCTGGATTGTGTGCGCCTTCGCTATAGGACAGTGGGGTTGGCAGTGGGGATTCTGGATAGCCAGTGCCGTAATGTTGCTGCGGGGTATACACATATATCTCACACGCTGCGATATTCCGGGAACCAAAAAAGTAGCCTCCGAACGAGTTAAACTGACCTTGTCCTTCCCAATCGTACTGAGCGGTGTATGTCTGGGTCTACTGAATATAGTGCGATACGGTGTCATCACTTGGATACCGACTTATCTCTATCTGACCTTTGCCATGCCGATTGAGAAAGTAGGCGTATCAATATTCCTGATACCGATTGCTGGCATAGCCGGGACAATACTCTACAACAAAATCAAATTACACAAGGATATCACTACTATACTGTACCTGCTGTTATTAGGAGTAACATTTGCCCTGTTCCCGAATACAACAGGTGGTGTGATGATTGCGTTGCTTCTCGCTGGAGGCTTTGCTCTCTACGGACCTCACGTCTTCCTAGTAACTACCATGCCGTCGAGATTCCACGGCAAGCAGATTGTTGCTGCGTCCACTGGTTTTATTGACGGTTGTGGCTATATAGGTTCTGCGATCGTAGGGCTACTGGTGCCGTTCCTTATTGACAAAACGGGATCTTGGTCATCGGTGTTCTACCTGTGGGCAGTACTGGCGGTCGTTGTTGCTATATTGGTGGGAATAGTCTATCGAAGGGCGTGGAATAGAGGAGAAGGTGAGAAGGTATTATAAATTAGGGGGTAAAGGGTAATGCGGAAAAAGATTGTTAAGTTTATTACTGGAGCCATTTTAGCACAAAGCATCGCTCTAGGGGTAACTTTGGGATTAGTATGGATTATCCCAATTAGAGGGACAGTATTGGCTATAATTGTTTGTCCTATCAGTTGTGGGGTAATGCTGTTTTTTACCTCCTTGGCTGGTATTTGGGCATTCGGAGGTGAGGGTGAGCAAACAATTAGCTGACTTGCTACTGGATGTAAAAAGTGTTCTTGATGCTCATAGGGTAGAGTTCTGGCTTGACCACGGGACTTTACTCGGGGCAGTACGGGATGGTGGTTTTATACCGTGGGAACACGATATTGACCTCGG
>SDBU01004388.1_pt1 | contig 17304 bp, 23 predicted proteins | sample 2277071 | NCBI WGS metagenome assembly SDBU01 (sample SAMN10397929, study PRJNA504765) | marine sediment metagenome | isolation source: marine sediment core GS08_GC12, 126 cmbsf | place: Arctic Ocean: Gakkel Ridge, Loki's castle | collected 2008 | reverse complement strand
ACATCTGCGAGTTCGCTTTCCAAGTTTGCAACTCTTTGAGGATATATCTCTGATGGTGGGGAGGTGGAACTTTCCGTGTATGTGTATAGCCTTATCAAGGCATTTGAGACTTCGCCAACTTCCTCGAGCAGGTGAAAAGCAATAAAGTCAAGGGGAGAACTATCAATATTCGCCTGATAAATCTGCTCAAACATGTTTTGAAGGTCTCCGAGCTTGGCAAGTTGCCTATGCTTATTTTGGGTGGCATAGTTATTCAATGACTCGACTTTCTCCAGTTTCTCTTCCTTTAGTTTATCTTCGTCACTGGCACTCAATAGTTCATTCCTGGTTTCCACTTCTCGCGCGTAGAGTAAGCAGTCACATTTTTTACCCCATAATTCATCTTCCTTAGCGCTGTTGTAATGACGAAAGAAACAAACTGGGCATATATTTGGATATTTGCTCCATATGATGTCAGTCAACGACATTGGTGTATAGAAGAGGCGCTCTTCTTCAATCCTGATAATTCTGGTCTCTGACGATTGTTGTAGTTTTCCCACGAATGTGAGGAACCACATAATAGTATCTGCCAACTCGTCTAGGAGCTTATCAAAACGTCCCCTCCTAACTTGTTCACCTAGCTTGCTTGCATGATGAACTGTATGTAACCACGTGTCATATATTGAGCGCTCCTGGTCCAGTCTGTTCCACACAAGGTGGATATCATGTATATAGTCATCAATGGTAAGTTCTTTGGCATTATTAAGATTGACTCTATGCTTGCCTGACATGCTATCAATCTCCTTTTATTTGTGCCTTCCCAGTCTGTAGGAGCTCTTATAACTCCGTAATGTTACTTCTCTTCGGTGACCATTACGCAGTACTGCACCTGGAAGTATCTTGTAAAGACCACACTTCTCTCCCTTTTCACCCTCGCGGCAAACTAGGTCCGTAATGCATTTTGGTCCGGCATACTTGAAAATATTGGGGGCTACGGTCAGCAAAGTCATATGCATTTTGATAGCTAGTGCCCTAAATTCCCACTCTTCAACACCACAAGCTCTCTGAGATATAAGGTTAAACAAACTACGAGCATTCATGGTCATAATTACCCGAGTCATGCAAGCGTTTGGAAGAGCATACCTTGCTTGCCCCTTTGTTATACCCATATCTAAAGCTTTTCTATAAAAATCCGTCAGTTCGCCCATTTTCTCTTGAAACTCTCGGCACAGCACAGGATTGCTTTGGATTGCAGGTGGTATTATGAAGTCAAAGTCCTGCTCACTAGCTCGCTGCTGACTTTGTTGTGTATAAGAGGCAATTCGGTGTCGCACCAATTGGTGCGAGAGTGCTCTAGAAATGCCCTCTATGGCAAAGGTAAAGTTAGCATGTTCCAGCACTGATAAATGTCCGTGGCTAATAACTCGGTCAAGTAGTCGTGAGACCTTTACATCATTCATTTCCTCCCAAATTTGCTTTGCCGGACGCTTGTCATAGCTACGCCGGGCCGCCACAGCTACTAGTTTTTCAGGCTCAGGCGTATAGGTTAGTAGCTCAACCATGGGGGGCGCTATTTTATTATCTTCCGTAAACCAGTTCTTTAATCTCGTTAAGGTATTTATCATGTCCAGCGAACCTTGTTGCATGGTAACCCTCCTTCTGAAGATTGTTAATAAGGTCAGCAAACTCTCGAATGCTCTCGCCTCCACGAACGACTCTAGTTCCCGCCTGGGGGAGTTTAGTATGCCTTGTCGTACGAATATATGGATGCAAAGATGATGGCACCCGAAGTCTAGCCACGGGTTCCCTCCTCCTAATTGTAACATATATACCAATGTAGTCGGGGAGATAGGTCGGCAAAACATGAATGTCAATGTAAGCTAAAGGGTTGTGCGCTTTTACATACTCGGTAGGCTCAAGCCTTATGGAGACTGATATGGCCTTTTTACCTTTCTCAGTCAAAAGTGAAGAATGGTCAATAAATTCTTTGGTACCACGGAGAGTCTGGGTAAAGTCTATCTCATTTACCCTGAATAATGCAGCTTTGGATGGAAGCTGTCGGCGCAAGTGAGTGACGTCTGATGGGACGGGAGTACATTCGTAACAGACAATAGCATAATGTTTTTTTACCCCCCGTTTTTCCCAAATATTTGTCTGTATATAGGGTATTAGAGATAAAGGTCTCACTTGTAAGTTCAGTTCCTCAGCTATTTCTCTTGGTAACGCTTCCTCAGGCGTTTCTCCGAATTCTACCTTGCCGCCGGGTAGTTCCCACTTTGGGTGTTCTCCTACGATGTCAGGGTCTCTACGCTGCGAAAGCAAGACATAATCATCTACCGTGATACAAGCTGCCACAACCAAAATTGGACCTCGATATTCTACCGACATAGAACTCTAGCCCTGCCAACTTTTGGACTGTTCAAACCACCCATAGTTAAGCTCTATTTAGCCTTGCCTCCCGTCAAAGAAAGCTCTTCGGCAGTCCTTAGCGCGTATTGGTCGGTCATCCCGGCGATATAATCAACCACTCTCCGTTCTACTTCATCACTGTAGACAGAATACTCTGACGGTAGCTTATCTTCATGTTTATTAAAGTATTCATATAGTGAGCGAATCACCTCTCTCGCCTTGTCGGCTTCCTCCTCGGCGGAGCGGAGGTTATATACCCGCTCAAAGAGAAACGCCCGCAAAGTGTTTGTTGCCTCCAAAACCCGGGGGCTCATCCCGACCTTTGGGCTGCCACCGGGATAGCCGCTGGCTGACCATGAGTGCTCAATAATATCGCAAACCATGGTATTGATTCGCTGCGAATGTGAGTGCCCGACTAAGGTAGTGGCTGAGGATGCCAGGTCATCCTCGGTGATGATGCTGGCTCTCACCGCATCCCCAATATCATGGTTGATATAAGCCACGATATCGGCAATCTTAACCACCTCGCCCTCCAGGGTATATACCTTTCCCCAGGCTTGCCCCAGGATTTCTACCCCGGTCTTAGAGTGATTAACAATGCCGTCCCTCACCTCCCAGGTAAGGTTGAGTCCCTGCCCATCCTTTTCCAAAAGGTCAACGATTCGCAGGCTTTGCTCATTATGTCTAAATCCCCGATGATAAAGCTCATTCAAAACGTCTTCACCGACATGACCGAAGGGGGTATGACCCAGGTCATGCCCCAGGGCAATTGCCTCGGTGAGGTCTTCATTAAGATTTAAGGCTCGAGCAATAGTCCGGGCTATTTGGGAGACCTCAAGGGTGTGGGTGAGCCGAGTTACATAGTGGTCGCCTAACGGGGCGATAAACACTTGTGTCTTGTGCTTGAGGCGTCGGAAAGCCTTGCTGTGGATGATACGGTCGCGGTCGCGCTGGAAGGCGGTGCGAACGGGGCATGGCTCTTCGTGCCTCTGCCTGCCCCGTGACATATTGCTTTTCACGGCATAGAGAGAAAGGCTCTCCTCCCGTGCCTCAATCATCTGGCGAACATTAAGCTGGCTAATCATTAAGTCTTCAATCTTGCCTCGGCTTTAGCAATTATCTCTCTGGTGGTGCCAATCATGTCCGGGCTTACCGAGACTGAGGTAATGCCCCACTCTACCAGCTTTTCTGTAAGCTCAGGATATACTGATGGTGCCTGCCCACAAATAGAGGAAGTCACCCCCATAGAGTTAGCTACTTTAATCGCCCTTTCCAGAGCTACAAGCACTGCTTCGTTTCGCTCATCAAATATATCTTGCAACCTTGAGCTATCCCGGTCAATTCCCAGGATAAGCTGTGTCAGGTCATTAGAGCCAATGGATATGCCATCAATGCCAACCTCAAGGAATTTCTCTATAAGAAAGATATTGGATGGCACCTCAACCATCATCCACAGTTTGAAGTCAGCAGACCTATGTAACCCTCTCTTTTCTAGGTGCTTCTTGATTCTAGCCATTCCATTAACAGTGCGGACGAATGGAATCATAACCCACAGGTTCTTGTGGTCCTGTCTTACTCTTTTTACCGCTTCTATTTCTAGATCAAATATATCAGGTTCCCTAACATATCGAGAGGCACCTCTATAGCCGAGCATAGGATTCTCTTCAACCTCCTCATACTCCTGACCGCCTTTGAGCTCTCTATATTCGTTGGTCTTAAAGTCATTAGTTCTATAAACTACAGGACGGGGGTCAAACGCCTTGGCAAAGGTATTAATACCTTGATACAGCTTATCGACAAACTCATGACCTCTATTCTGGCTAATCATATACCTGGGGTGCTCACCAATCTGGGCGACCATGAACTCAGCCCGGAGTAAGCCGACACCATCTACATTACGGGCGGCTACCATCTCGGCAAGCTCTGGTTGCGCCAGATTCACATACACCTTTGTCTTGGTCTTAATTGTATCCCTAAGCATATCACCAATGTGGGTCATTTTTATTCTTCTGGTTACCTTACCGTTGTAGACCTTGCCATGTGAGCCATCCACAGTGATTACCTGCCCGTCGGTCAGGATAGTCGTTGCCTGCCCGGCACCGACAACACACGGAATCCCTAACTCCCGGCTGACGATGGCAGCGTGGGCAGTTCTACCACCACGGTCGGTCAAAATGGCTAACGCTCGTTTCATGGCTGGGACAAAGTCAGGGGTGGTCATTTCCGCAACCAGGATATCGCCTGCTTTTACCCTGTCTATCTGTGAGGCTTCTCTAACTATTCTCACCGGTCCTGATGCCATCCCCGGGCTGGCTGGTGCCCCGGTGAGAAGTACTGGAGCTTGAATTTCCGGTTCAGCTTCAGCCATTTCCTTAACGGTAGTTACTGGACGACTCTGGACAATAAATATTTTTCCGTCTTCCTCTGCCCATTCAATATCTTGGGGAAATTGATAGTGGTCTTCTATGTGCTTTGCTATCTTGGCTAGTTCGATTATGTCGTCATCGGTCACCTTCTGCTGGCCTTGAATGGATGGTGGAAGCGGCACCCAAATATTCTCCTCTTCCCTATCGGCGGCGGGATTCCTGACTAGCTGTGTTTCTTGTTTGGCTATTTTTTTAGCACTGATTTTTGGCCCATCTTTATCTACGATATACAGGTCTGGGGTTACCTCTCCTGAGACAATGGCTTCACCAAGCCCAAAGACCGCCTCAATAACAATCTTGCTGTCATCACTGGTTACTGGTTCTATGGTAAAGATAACTCCTGAGGCTTGAGACTGTACCATTTTTTGCACCGGTACAGCCAGGCCAACCTTAAAGTGGTCAAAGCCTTGCTGGTGCCGGTAGAAGATAGCTCGTGCTTCGAAGAGGGATGCCCAGCATCCATGAACGGCAGCCACCACCTCTTCTTCACCTTGCACATTAAGGAAAGTGCGTTGCTGCCCAGCGAAGGAGGCTTCCGGCAGGTCTTCAGCGGTAGCCGAGGAGCGTACTGCAACCAGCCCCCCACCCATCTTGGCATACGCTTCCTTAATCTCCTTGGCTGTATCTGGCGGCATGGCAGCATCTAGAATCGTCTGCTTAACTTCAGAAGCAACCTGTTGCAGTTGTTTACTATCCCCAGGGTCTAGTGGCTCTAGTAGATTGCGGATTTTGTCGGCGATTTTTGACTTTTTTACAAAGTCGAAGTAGGCATTGGCAGTTACAATGAAGCCTGGTGGAACCGGTATGTCAGCGTTAGTCATTTCCCCCAGATTTGCCCCTTTACCCCCAACGGTAGCTACATCCTCTTTACCGACCTCATTGAACCAGACAATTACCTTTTGACCTTCGCTCATTAGTGCCTCCTTCTGTATCTATCCTCTACGAGTGATAGGGGAGCAAATCATAACTTTTGTCCCCCCTTTTTGATTGAGGCAATTGAAGCCTTTGATTATTGCATATTTATTATACCATAATGGGTGAATTGGCTAAATGCTGGGAAGTAAATTACCGGATGCTAGTTGACAGTGCTAGGACTATGGGGTAGAATTAGAAATGTCTGCGGGGATAGAGAGGTCTAGCCATGATAGAGATGATTATTGATAGTATTCGGGTTAGTCTAATGAATTATCAACGGGTAGTGATTCTGAAAGAGAAAGATGCGGAGCGGTATCTACCGATTTGGATTGGTCCTGCTGAAGCCGATGCCATAGCCGTAAAACTTCAGGGGGTTACTGTGCCGAGACCTTTGACTCATGATTTGCTACACTCGGTCATTGATACCTTAGGGGCTACAGTCAACTCTATTATCGTTAGTGACCTTAAGAGCGATACCTTTTATGCTAAGATTATCCTTAATGTAGACGGTGGACAAATGGAGGTTGATTCTCGTCCCAGCGATGCCCTGGCACTGGCAGTAAGAGCCGAGGTGCCTATATTTGCCGAGGAGGGAGTTTTAGATAAGGCCGGTATCCTGTTAGACAAGGAAACGGGTAAACCTATTCCCCCGGAACCGGGCGAGGGCAAAAAGGTTAGTGAAGAAGAACTGAGAAGGATGTCGGCTTTCAGCGATTTTATTGACACCCTTGATATGGACGACTTTGATAAGAAAAAATCGTAGCCTCGTTGACGACGGCACTGGAGCGAAGAAGTCTGCTAGCGGGCTAACTATTGGTTGTTAAAAAGCAGGACCTATTTAGACTGTAGAGTTGTAAACAGAGAACCCTAGAACATACAGAATCTAGGGTTCTCTGATGGCTAGGAGACTTGACCTTGAGGAGCAGATTTAGTATGCTCCTCAAGGTATGGGTAGGTGGCGAGCGGCTCTGCGACTGGTGGGTGTGGGGTGGTATGTTGGTCTCTGTATCTTGCTTGGGGTGTGGGGTGGTTTGTGGCTTGACAGTAGGCTAAATACTGAACCGTTTTTGGTGATAGCCGGGTTAATTGTTGGGCTTGCCATAGCCATCTACGGTGTCTACCGTATGCTTTTGCCTATCATGAGTAACCGACAGGACAAGGAGAGTAACTAGTGCCAAAACGGGGCTGCCTCGGCTGTTCCTTTCCTCTCTTGATTGGAATACTGCTTATATTTCTGGTTCTCTCTGTCGTTGGCTTTGCTGGTGGTGCCCTGGGTCGGAGTATGCTTGGTGACCTTGGGTTAAGCTGGCTTAGCGTTCCCCGCCCCACCCCTCAGCTTCCGGCGGAGGTGGTTTTCCACCTGTTTGGCTTTCCAGTCACTAATAGCATTCTTGGTGCCTGGATTACCATTGTCGTCTTGGTCGGGTTTTCCTATGCGGTTAGTCGTCGGTTAAAGCTTATTCCAGGCAGGTTGCAGAGTGTCTTTGAATTCCTGCTTGGCTCGCTGTATAGCTTCTGCCAGAGTGTTGCCGGTGAGAAGAACGGGCGACTGTTCTTTCCAGTGGTGGCAACTATCTTTCTCTTTGTTGCCTTCAATGCCTGGCTAAGTCTAATCCCTGGGTTTGGTTCAATAGAGGCTATTACTTCCGAGGGTGAACATGTGCCCTTACTTCGGGGTGCCAATACCGATATTAACATGCCCCTGGCTCTAGCACTGATGTCCTTTGTCTTTGTTGAGTACTTCGGCTTGAGGTCGCTTGGAGTTCGTTATCTGGGGAAGTTTGTTAATGTCGGGCAGTTATTTAGCAGTATCGGTCACATAGTTAGAGGCAGGCTCCGTGCCGGGCTCAGTGGACTAATCACCGGGTTTATTAATATCTTTGTTGGCATGTTAGAAGCGTTGAGTGAATTTATACGCATCGTCAGCTTTACCTTCCGTCTTTTTGGCAATATGACGGCCGGCGAAATACTACTCTTAATCTCCGCCTTTCTTGTGCCGTGGATATTTGCGCTACCATTTTACGGTCTTGAGTTGCTCGTTGGCTTTGTCCAGGCGCTTATCTTTGCTGGGCTAACCCTGGTATTCCTTACTGTCGCCACCACTGCTCACGGAGTAGAGGCGACTTAAGTCAGGAGTGCTTCGCTAGCATATAATTTAGAAGGGAGGGAAATATGGAACCTGAAGCAATGAAGATGCTGGCCATAGGATTGACGGCTGGCCTGGGGTTACTGGGACCAGCGCTGGGCATCGGGCTTATTGGCTATTCGGCGTTGCAGGGGATTGCCCGCAATCCCGAGGCAAGCGGTCCGATAATGACCAATATGATTCTGGTTACTGCCTTTTGCGAGGCTATCGGGATTTACGCCTTGATTGTCGCTATTATCCTGGCGATGATTGTCTAATAGGTTAAGGGGGGCTATTATGGGACAAGATGGTATACCTCTATCTATAGCGATTTTCCTTTCGGCAGTGATTTTGGGAGCAACGGTTTTCATGGGGCTAGTAGTTGCGGCGATGCTTTTTGGCATTAGTATGCCTTAGTCGTTTCAGGGGGTGAAAATGGGAGGTCTGGCGAGTCTTGGCATAAACCTGCCCACGCTGCTGGCACAGATAGTAAACTTTGGCATCCTGTTCGGGCTGCTATATCTGGTTGCCTATAAGCCGATTATGAGAATGCTTGATGAGCGCTCACGGCGGGTTAAAGAGAGCATGGAGCAGACGGAATTTATCAAGCAGCAGGCGGAGCGGGCTGAGGAGGAGGCTGAGAAGCGAATTGAGGTGGCCAGTAAGGAAGGGCAGGAACTGGTCAACCGCGCCGTGCGAACCGGCGAAGAGGTTAGGCGGCAGGCACAGGGGGAAGCAAGGCAAGATGCTGAATCCCTTATCAATCGGGCAAGAGTGGAGATTCAGCGGGAGCGGGATGAGGCTATTGATGAGCTGCGCAAAGAGTTTGCTGACTTAACCATAATGGCGGCGGAGAAGGTTATCGAGCGGTCATTAGATAAGGAAGCACATCGTCAGCTCATTGATAAGGTGCTGGAAGAGAGCACCACCCTGAAAAAGGATTAAGCCGGTCGTATTTGGGGGGCACGATAGTGGCGAGAAGAGCCTATTCTCGGCGTTATGCCCAGGCAGTGTTTAACATTGCCCTGGAGGCAAAGGAACTGGATAGGTGGCAGTCTGACCTGAGAAAGATTGCCAGCCTGGCTGAGGATGCGTCACTTGTTGCTTTAATACAGAGTCCCAAGATTCATTTTGACATCAAAGCCAAGCTACTATCCGAGCGTTTGGGTGATGTGAACCCCCTTGCGCTAAATCTGGTTTATTTGTTGGTAACCAGAGGCAGGCTGGGTATGTTAGGTGATATTGCTGATGACTATCAGCGGCTATTGGATAGCCATCGTGGCATAGAGCACGCTGAGGTAACTACTGCCATTCCCCTTGATGATGAAGATAGGCAGAGGCTGGCTAAGCAACTCACTGCTATAATTGGCAAAAGGGTAGTGGTTAAGGCTAAGGTTGACCCCGGCGTCATAGGTGGTATTACAGCTCGAATTGGTGGCAAGTTGCTAGACGGCAGCACCCGCAGCAAACTAACGGCGTTAAAGAAGGAATTGGTTCGGGGAGGTAACTAGAGACCACTAGCGAGGGAAGTCTGAAGGGGCGAAGCCCCTGCGAAACCTATTCTTCCCCTTCTCCTTTGAAGGAGTAATACCATAGGAGAGTCACAGCGAGGCGAAGCCTCTCTTACATAAACATTTCCCCCTCTCCTTTGAAGGAGAGGGGGATAAAGGGAGTGAGGTACATAAGATGACAACTAGAGGGCAGGATATTGTTTCTGTTATCAAACAGCAGATTGAGCAATTTGGTACGACAGTATCTATGGTGGATGTGGGCACCGTGATTGAGATTGGGGATGGTATTGCCCGGATTCATGGGCTAGCAGCCGCCAAGTATAATGAGCTACTTCAGTTTCCTAATGAGATTATGGGAGTTGCCTTGAATCTGGAGGAGGATAGTGTTGCCGCCGTTGTCCTTGGCGACTATACTCAGATAAAAGAAGGGGATGAGGTGCGGTGTACCGGGCGAATTGCTGAGGTGCCGGCAGGTGATGCCCTTATTGGCCGGGTAGTTGACCCGCTGGGTCGCCCCCTGGATGGCAAGGGTGCGATAAAAACGGATAAGACTCGACCTGTGGAGCGGGTTGCCCCCAATGTTACCCTGCGTAAGTCGGTGGACACCCCGGTGCAGACCGGTATTAAGGCAATAGACAGCATGATTCCACTAGGTCGGGGGCAGAGAGAGCTTATTATCGGCGACCGGTCAACCGGGAAGACGGTCATCACCCTGGATACCATTATCAATCAGAAGGGTGGCGACTTAATCTGCATCTATGTTGCCATTGGTCAGAAGGCATCCAAGGTGGCACGAGTCGTGGCTACCCTGGAAGCCTATGGGGCGATGGAGCATACCATTGTGGTGGCGGCTAATGCTTCTGATCCCGTTGCCTTACAGTATCTTGCTCCCTATGCTGGCTGCGCTATGGGCGAGGAGTTTATGGAGCAGGGGAGGGACGTTTTGGTTATCTATGACGACCTTTCCAAGCATGCCTGGGCTTACCGCCAGCTTTCCCTCCTACTGCGTCGTCCCCCGGGACGGGAGGCATACCCTGGTGATGTCTTTTATTTGCACAGTCGCTTGCTGGAAAGAGCGGCTAAGTATGCACCGGAATATGGTGGCGGCTCGCTGACGGCGTTACCGATTATTGAAACCCAGGCGGGGGATGTATCGGCTTACATCCCGACTAATGTTATTTCCATTACGGATGGTCAGATTTATCTGGAAACTGACCTGTTTAACACTGGTCAAAGACCGGCGTTAAACGTAGGCTTGTCCGTCTCTCGGGTGGGGAGTGCCGCCCAGACTAAGGCAATGAAGCAGGTGGCCGGTAAACTCAGGCTGGAGCTAGCTCAGTATCGGGAGCTAGCTGCCTTTGCTCAATTTGGTACTTCAGAGCTGGATAAGGCGACCAGAGACCAGCTTGAGCGCGGGCGGAGAATCACTGAAATCTTAAAACAAAACCAGTATAGCCCGATGCCAGTGGAGAAGCAGGTCATGATTTTGTATGCTGCCATTAACGGTTATATTGATGATGTAGCTATAGATAAGGTAACCACCTTTGAGGCTAATTTCCATCGGTTTATGGAGGCAAATCACCCTGAGGTGGGTGAGAAGATTGCTAAGGAAAAAGAGATAACTGCTGAGACTGAGGAGGCTCTAAAGGCAGCCATTCTGGAGTTTAAACAGGGCTTTTTAGGGTAGTTTGAAGGGATGAAGCCCCTTCAAAGCCATCCTTCCCCTTCTCATTGAGAAACAAGTTCTAAGTAGGGTAGGGAAGTGCAAAATATTATGTAGAACTACCTTAATAGATGCAAAACCTTATCTGTAGGAATCGGAGAAGGAGGTTCATAAGATGACATTTGTTTCTGAGTTTGAGGTGCTGAAGGCTACAATAGTCTGGCTTCATAGAAATGGCTGGTCCATAGAGAGTATTTCTGTTGCGACAGGTAGTGGACTTCCTGCAATTGAGCAACTAGAGGAGCAGTTGAGGCGGGGGTTGGAAACCGCAGGCATGCCATTTCTTGAAACACTGCATAGGCGGGAAGGTCCAGATATTGTTGCCCACTCTCACGAAGGCGTCTGGAAAATAGAGTGTAAAGGTCTAGCACCAGGAAAGCCACCAACTCACAGAAACAACTTTGACAGAGCTGTGGCGAGTGTGGTGTCTTACTTCGACAGCCCTCAAACACGCCTAGGTCTCGCATTAGCCAACGATTACTTGTGGCAATACAATTTCGGGAAGAGACTGCCTTGCGCTTTGAGAGAGGCAATCAACCTATGGGTGCTTCTCTATGAGAATGAAACTATCTATCCATACGAACCAACTGAGGAGCTACCATTTCCGGGGGTACTCGAGTGATTAACATAATATTATGTACAATGCTACTAAGGAGAGTTAAAGAGAGGCGAAGCCTCTCTTATATAACTAGCTCCCCTTCCCCTTAACAAGGGGAAGGGGATAAAGGGGATGGGGTTACCTAATAAAAGAGATGGTGTTTAACAACTCAAACTGTCATTGCGAGCGAAGCGAAGCAATCTCACTATTGCTTTCAGAGATTGCTTCGGCACTTCATGCCTCGCAATGACAACTAAACATCCTTAAAAACCTAAGGGGGTGAGGTCATCTGGCTAATATTCGCTTAATTGGTCGACGTATACGTGGTATTCGGAGCATAGCCAAGATTACCCGGGCTATGGAGATGATTGCCACCTCAAAGATGAGGCGGGCACAGGAGCGTGGGCTGGCGGGGCGGCCTTATTCGGAGAAGATACACCAGGTGATAGCCGACCTGGCAGCTTTGCCCCAGACCGATATAGCCCTGCACCCCTTACTACAGCGGAGACCAGTAACCAAAATCGCTGTTGTCCACATTACTCCTGACCGCGGTTTGTGTGGCGGAATGCATGCCAGTATTAACCGGAAGACGGCAAGCTTTATTCTGGAGCAGACGGTGCCGGTTAGCTTGGTTAATGTCGGTCGTAAGGGACTGGATTTCATGAGGAGATACCGTCGGGATATTCGCGCTGAGTTTACTCATCTTGGCGACCGCCCCAGCTTGCTTGACACCTTGCCCATATCCCGGATTATTATTGATGACTATACCAATGGTGTCATAGATTTGGTCTATTTAGTCTATGCTCAGTTTATCTCTACCATGGTTCAGAGACCAATCTTACAGCAGATACTGCCGGTTGAACCAGCAGCTATTCCCCGAGCGCAGAATGTGGACTATATTTATGAACCGGGCCCGGCTGTGGTGTTGGGGGAACTCTTGCCCCGATTTGTCGAGATGCAGGTATATCATGCTATTCTGGAGTCTATCGCCAGTGAACAATCAGCAAGGATGGTGGCGATGCGAAATGCCACCGATAGTGCCAAGGAACTTATTGACGAGTTAACACTGATGTATAATAAGGTCCGCCAGGAGACAATTACCAAGGAGCTTCTTGATATTACTGGTGGAGCGGCAGCCTTGGCTTAGCGAGGAAGGTTTAATGCCTATCAGCCTCAGCGAATTTGAAGGTGGTGAGCTTGATATTAGCTTTCTAATCTTGAATTTCCTGCGTTCTAGTTCGGACTATGCCTACACAATTGGAGAATTAGTAACTCAATTGGAATCGGAAGGAGCGAATTTAACGAACGAAGAGATGAAAAGTGTTCTCCGTTCGTTGGAGAACGCGGGAAAGATTGAAGCGAAGGCGATGGGGGGTATAGTATACTATATTTACCGTAAACCAAGCCTGGGGTTTAGAGTTCCGGGGAGGTGAGTTATGCCAATAACCAGAAGGCAGTTTGAAATGGAGATAGACACGCAGATAGAGGAATGGATGAAAAAAATTCATGGCTTTCTTACCGAGCATAAGGATGTGGCTTTCAAGGAATCTGAGTTGCGGTATGCTCTGTGGGGAGAAAGACCGCTGCCTTTGGATGTAATGCAAGCCTTAAATCGCGCATTAGAGAAGCTGTTTGAGCTGAAAGCCGTTGAAGCAAAGAAGATTCGCGACGAGTGGTACTATTCCTACGGATCTAAGTCTCTGGAAATATGAAACTCGCGGGGTGAAAAATGGCTAAAGGTAAGGTGACTCAGGTAATCGGAACCGTAGTGGATATTGAATTTCCACCTGATGAACTACCGGCGCTCTACAATGCTATTGAGATTCAAATGGATAGTGGTAAGGCAGTACTTGAGGTCCAGGAGCACATTGGCAATAACCGGGTGAGATGTCTGGCGCTATCACCTACAGATGGGCTGGAGCGGGGTGCCGAGGCTATAGATACTGGAGGAGCTATTAGTGTGCCCGTCGGCAAAGCCACTCTAGGACGCCTGTTTAATGTTTTTGGTGAGCCTCTGGATGACCTCGGTGCAGTTGAAGCTGAAGAGCACTGGTCAATCCATCGTCCCCCACCCTCCCTCCAGGAACAGGAAACTACTACCCAGATGCTGGAGACCGGGCTTAAGGTTATTGACTTGATTACCCCGTTTACTAGGGGCGGTAAGGTAGGTGCTTATGGGGGGGCTGGTGTCGGTAAGACAGTGATTATTATGGAGCTCATCCGCAACATTGCCACCGAGCATGGAGGTACTTCTGTTTTTACAGGTATTGGCGAAAGGTCTCGTGAGGGTAATGACCTGTGGACTGAAATGAAGGCTTCAGGCGTGATTGACAAGACGGTTCTTGTTTTTGGGCAGATGAATGAGCCACCCGGGGTTCGTCTTCGCGTCGGGCTAACCGGGCTAACCATGTCGGAATACTTCCGCGATGTTGAGGGACAGGACGTATTGCTGTTTATTGATAATATCTATCGCTATACGCTAGCCGGCATGGAAGTATCCGCCCTGTTGGGGCGGATGCCTTCGGCGGTAGGCTATCAGCCCACCCTGGCGACCGAGGTTGGTGCCCTGGAGGAAAGGATTACCTCGACGAAGAAGGGGTCAATAACCTCCTTCCAAGCGGTCTATGTTCCCGCTGATGATTATACCGACCCTGGAGTCGCCACTACCTTTGGTCATCTTGATGGGGTTATTGCCTTGGAGAGGTCGCTTACTGAGCAAGGCTTATATCCCGCGGTTGACCCATTAGCCTCAACCTCGCGGATACTCGACCCTAACGTCGTTGGTGAAGAGCACTATCGGGTGGCTCGTGGGGTGCAGCAGGTGCTACAACGCTATAAGGACCTTCAGGATATAATCGCCATACTGGGTATTGAGGAACTGAGTGAGGAGGATAAGCTTAGTGTAGCTCGGGCTCGCCGAATCCAGAGGTTTCTATCCCAGCCAATGTTTGTTACCGAGGTTTTTACCGGTAGGCCGGGAAAATATGTGCCAGTAGCGGAGACAGTGCGTGGCTTTAAGGAGATTCTGGAAGGAAAACACGATGCCCTGCCTGAACAAGCGTTTTATATGGTGGGCACGATAGAGGATGCGGTGGAAGCGGCGCAGAAACTGAGTGCTACCTAAACTATAATTTCCCCTCTCCGTTAGGAGCAGGGCGAGATAGTGATGTAAGATGGTGTCTACTGTAAGGCTTGATATTGTTACTGCGGAACAGCTAGTCTTCTCTGAGGATGTGGAGGTGGTTGTTGCCCCGGGTGTGGAAGGTCAGTTGGGAATCCTACCCCACCATACCCCGCTGATGACCATGCTCCAGCCGGGTGAACTGCGGGTGAGGAAGGGTGGAGAGGAGTTCTTTCTGGCGATTAGCGGTGGCTTCCTTGAGGTACGTCCTGACCGGGTAGTAGTCCTGGCCGATGCTGCGGAAAGGGTTGAGGAAATTGATATAGCCCGGGCGGAGGAGGCAAAGCGCCGTGCACAGGAGCAACTGAAACACCCCACCCCTGAGGTGGATTCTACTCGCGCCGAGGCAGCAATGCGCCGTGCCATGGCTCGCCTTCAAGTGGCGGAGAGAAGGAGAAAAAGAAGACCGGGAACCTAGCAAAGCTGGCTAATGCCAGTCCGGTTAGCTAATTTAAGCCAGCAGCCCCTTAATGGCTTCAATAGTTATCCGTCCTTTATCAAGGTCAACGGATTTTACTACTTCATCAATGGCAGAGATAAGGACTTCTCCTTTAGCCCCGTGGACTACATAGTTGTCGTTGCTCTCTCCAGTGCGAACCTCAGTAATAGTTCCCACCAGTTCCCCTTGGGTTGTCCATACCTCCAGACCGACGAGTTGAAAATGGTAGTATTGCCCTTCAGGAAGAGGGAAGACCTGGCTATGATGTATCTCTACAAGCTGTCCCCGGAGCTGCTCGGCAGCCTCAATACTATCAACGGTATCAAGCTTGATAATTGCTTTCCCCTTATGCCACTCGGTGCTATCAATGGTCATCGGCTGGCGGTTAATATAGACCATAGATGAAGGGGCAAAGCGTTGGGGGAAATCTGTGGCTATTTCTACCTTTACCTTGCCATTGGTACCCCAGGCAGCTACAATTTCACCAATAGTAATAAACTCTGGCTCAGGCGACTGCATTGTAGCCATGGGTTAGTTATTACAGAATCTCCAGGTTAGCTCTGGTACCCGCTTTAGCTGCCTTGACCCACAGCAGGGTGCGCATTGCTTGGGCGACCCGCCCTTGCTTGCCAATAACCCTTCCCTTATCCTCATCGGCAACCTGCAACTTCAGCGTTATGCCTTGCTCATCAGTTTCCTCGGTAACTACTACTTCATCAGGCACATCAGCAATTGACTTGGCAATGTATTCGATTAGCTCTTTCATGCTTTCTCCTTGGGTGTTTTAGACTTGTCCATAATACCAACCTTTGATAGTAATCTGGCGGCAGTAGCTGTCGGCTGTGCCCCTTGTCTGAGCCAGCTTAGCGCTTTTTCTTCATCTATAACTACAGTTTCCGGGTCGGTCAGGGGATTATAATGCCCGATGATGGCAATAAATCTCCCATCACGGGGTGACCGGGAATCAGCTACCACCAGCCGATAACTCGGTCTATTCTTAGCACCTACCCGTCGTAGTCTTATCTTTACCACTTTACCGTCCTTTTTAGAATTCTTTAGCTCAAAGTCCAGCTAGATAATCTATTATGCGTTATGCTTATCCTCCTGTCAATACTGGTCAGAGAAATTGGCTTATTTGCCTCCGTTTGCAGTATTCAGGGTTTCGCCTCTCTTTGGTCGCCCGCACCTGCTTCACTTACCATTACAGTTCTCAAACGTGGGGGAGCGTTGCAGCTCCCCCCTTATTCTTATCAGGTAACGGTGGACTGCTTGCTATCACCTTAACTGGCTAAGCCCGGCGGGTGAGCAAAACGGCAACTACTACCCCACCAACGAGGATAATCCCAATAACTATAATGGCAATGATGCCGCACTGGTCTAGCTCACCACCCACCAGAAGCCCACCAGCTTCAGGAGTTGGTGCCGGTTCCGTCTCCATTACGTAAAACGTCCCGGTGGCACCTCCAATTTCTACCTGGTATTCCCTCGCCTCTACCTTGTAAACAGTGAAGCTTATCGGCTGAGCAGTACCCGGGGAAACCCCTACGCCTACTGATTGCTCAAACTGCCCGTTTATAGCAGGTTTACCGTCTCAGAACCCCACATGCCACCTTCATTGACTACCTTGGCACTAATGGCTATCGCCTGCCGGGGTTGGGCATGGACCGGTGTGATATTAAGGTTACGAACCGATAACAGGGCAGGCACTTCTTCTTCAGGTACTACTTCTGGTTCCTCATCAGCACTTACCACTGGGAAACTACCGAAAATAGGTACCATTACCCCCAGCGAGAGCACTAGTGCTAGTATCACCATCAGGCAAACAGGTTTCAGTATTTTAGCCATGTTTTGTCTCCGCTACTAGTTTGCATAAACTATAATGTATTATACTATGCCCTGTCAATAGCTTGTGCCTCTCCTGTGCCTCTCCATAGCTTGTGCCTCTCCCTAAACTCTCCCTAAACTCTTTACACAACAGCAATATGTGATACAATAGGG
>SDBU01004387.1_pt1 | contig 17305 bp, 19 predicted proteins | sample 2277071 | NCBI WGS metagenome assembly SDBU01 (sample SAMN10397929, study PRJNA504765) | marine sediment metagenome | isolation source: marine sediment core GS08_GC12, 126 cmbsf | place: Arctic Ocean: Gakkel Ridge, Loki's castle | collected 2008 | reverse complement strand
CCATCGATATGGCTCATCCGTCCCACTGCACCGGGTCCCCTGTTTCCCAGCCCGATAAATCCTATTCTTACCGTTTCAAGTTTAGGGGCGGCATAACCACACATGTTGAATTGTTGTCCGGCCCTTCTCTCAACCGTTTCGGAACTGCATGATTTGATTAAATTGGTACCAGCCAGTCCAACTCCGGCTAAACCAGCGAGCCTGATGAAATCTCTACGATTTGTTTTCATGGGTTATAAATTTGTTCTGAATTTAACAATTTATTAAATATAGAAAGTCTTGTCAAGTGTTTATCTTTTCAGGACTTCCATTCTTTTTAATTTGAATCCATTTAGAACTTACATTCATTCCTACATAAACGGAATAAATAGTAGCCATCCAAATCCAATGTACAGTAGAACCAGTATACATCTGAACAATACTACCCATTAGAATGGTAAACATTTCACCAATTAATTTTCTTCTTCCTAACATGAATTTAATTCTTTAATTCCTTTAACAGATTCCCATCCTTGAACTCTTTTTGAAAGTCCATCATTGAATCTTAAGCCAAGAGTATATCTAATTTGGTAAATAGGATAGTCTACATACTTTAAAGTATCTGAATTCATATAAATGAAGGTTCGAGTGTTTGGTTGAATATTATCAACTTTCCCATAAACCTCTTCAGGATTTATTTCATACACAAACAAAGGCTTATCAACTACTAAAACTCCTTCGTAACTTTCACTTTTAGTCACTTTTGATGAATCATCTACTAAATATAAATAAAGCACAGGCATTGCTCCTTCAACCACTATAGAATCATAAAAACTGGTTATACTTCCCAAAGCATATATAAGATATCTACTTGAATCATCAGGAATTCTATAAAAATAAGCATTTCCCTGGATTCCCAAATTATCAGTTTTAAAATTTTCTACTGATGGTCCCATCACTTCATCATCCGAACAAGCATTGAAAACAATTAAACTAAACAATAATAGTAAATATTTCATTAGTCTCCTTTTTCTGGATAGAAAATGTTATGAGAAGTTCGTAGTCCATCTTCATGTGAGAAAATGTGTATTCTTCCCGATTGTCTCGAATGAACATGTATGCTCTCTCCAAACAAATCAGAGCCTAAAGATGATGGCATTCTTATAAATGTAAAACCTGCCAATTCACTCTCTTGCATCTGATGCTTATCACTTACGAAAAAGTAATAAAAGAGTGATTTACCATCACCTTTGAGAATTATATCTGTCTTCATCTTATTCTCATGAGCACCAGTAATCTTATCTGATATCCTTCTACCATGTCTCATAAATATCTGAGAATTTCCTATAGTAGTAGTCATTATAGATGAATCATTTACATTTATCTGAACGTCATCATACTCTCTATATGCTTGATTAAGAGTATATGGAAGCATATAATCAGCCATTGAATCATGGTTGCCCACTACGTGTTGATACTCAGTCTGTGGAGCAAGACCTCTTAAAGAATCAACCATATTGAACATCATTTGAAAACCAGAATGCCAGATATGTTTTGGTGTTCCAATAGTTTGTCTTGGAGTGCCTTTATCAGTATATCCTCTAAGACCTTCAAAATTATCTCCACCATCTAAAATTATAACTTTATCAATTCTAATTTTATAGTTATCAACAAACTCATAAATACCTTCAACATATTTCTCAGTAAAATCTCTGATTATATCAAGGTCATATCTTCTACCTATAATTGATTCAGCAGCTCTTTGATAAAATCCAATATGAAAATCTGCTGCAGACACAACCAATGTATGTGCATTATCTGCTTCAATTCTCCTTGACTTAAATTGATTTACAAGAGGTTTATATTCAAAAGACTCTATAGCATCAGAATAAGTATTGGCAAACTCTTCTCTGCTAATCTCTTCCTTGGCTAACTTCTCCCATTCACGTTTATACCACTCATGGTCTTTTTCTCTAAGATGTAATTCATAATCTCTATGTTTTCTTGAGAGTGTAAGTTCAGCTAATTCTTCTGGAGAATGTTCATCAAAAGCTTCATCAAGATGTGCAGTACTGTCATGAGTCCAACCAAGAGCTTTTATAATAGCCATGAATGTAGCTCTTCTTAATCCAAACTCTCTACAACACTGATTGATTGTTTTAAAATTACCACTGTCAGCAGAGTAAGCCTCTTTCATTCTTCGAAGCTGTCTTCCTGGTATACTTATAAAACCTTTATCAGTATTTACACTGTATATATCCTCATTTTTATTATAAACATAATTTTTAAATGAAAGAATGTGAGATTCATCTATTTCTTTTTCTTCCTCTTTCCAGTCTTTTTCTTTCTGCTCTTCTTGATATGTTTCTAAATTATCATTCCCTTCAAAATATTTCTTATTTACTTTTCTTATTGACTCTGATGATTTACTTATACCAAATTTATCTAATAGTAAATGAGATATATCTTCATATGTACATTCTTTAGCTAACCATCTTGCTAAACTTTCTGATAAAAATTGATGTACCTCTTCTTCTAAATACCATGAATTTTTCATTGAATTTCCTCACTGATTGATTTGACATATTTATATATGTTTACTTTCATTAACATAAACCTAAATAGAAAGCTCCCCTATTGTCAAGCATTATTTATATATTTGTAGGTATTTTTTTAAGTCTTACCTTATCTTCATGACCAACTTGTACGTGTAAATGGATACCTTTCACATCATGATAGATGCAAACTACAACTCCATCCTTCCCATAATAAACATTTGAATTTAAAAACTCTACAATTTTATTGATTTCATCTTCTGTAAAATCATGAGAACGAAAATCAATTCCTCTCCAAAATTGATGAACACTTACTTTATCAGGGTCATCTGGATAGTATTCTCTTTGTGTTTCCTCATCTCTAAGAATTTCCGTAGCCATAAGTTCTTTTTTAAATTCACATCTTACATATCCTTCTAAAGCATATGCTATAAACCTAATACGATTATCTAACTTATCAAACTCTTGTTCTAACCATGCATATTTCCATTCCATATCTTCTCCTTATATTACCGCTATAACAGGTGCAGTTAAAAATCCATCATAAATAAGTTCAATCATTAACATAACATCAGGGGTATTTGCATCTACATCAATATCAAATAAAACATTAATGACATATTCACTTGTCTCTGTTGTTGTGACTGTTATAACTCCAAGTGGCTGTCCTGCTGATGATGTCTCAAAAGATTCAACCACTGCTGTATTAGCTCCAGTAGTACCTGCATCATCTAAGAATCTGGCAAATGTATATTCTCCAGAACCAGCACTATTTGGGTCAGAATTACTCAACTCACCATAAACTGCATGAATTTTAACTGAGTATACTCCACCATCAGTAGAACCTGCTTCATCAGTAGTTGTAACAGTAAATACACCTGTAGCAGTAGCATCAGTTAATCCTGTTTTTGATATCACTGCTCTTATAACATTTGTTTGTTGAACAACTTGGTCAGATAACTGTGTTTGACCAGCAGAATTAATAGTTACATCACCTGCAGTTGTAGTTATTGCCTGAGCTCCTAAGAAATCCAAGTCACCATCAACACTTTGGTCTCCAACAAAAGTGTTAGCAGTTGAAGATGTAAATCCAGCATCACTCGTCATACTACTTGCAGTAAACGCACCATCAACATCAACAGTTGCACCAGTGAAATTGATAGAACCAGCAGCAAGAAAAGTAATTACTTCATTACCAGTAATTCCAACCACTGATGCATCAGCAAGTAAAATATCATCACCCACATTTACATCTTCTACATAAACCACTGGCACGGTATTTACTGCATCACCAATATCACCATCGAACCTTGATTCTTCCGTTCCATCAGCAAAGAACTGATATGGACCATTAGTTATATCTGCATCACTACCTGAATAATTAGGTGCTGATTGAATATATAATGAAGCACTGTTTGTAATATTAGAAGTGGTTGTTTCAGTTATTGTTAATGTGGAAATATTAATACCATGAACATCCCCATGAGTTTCTATATCATCAAGAACAACGGTTGATGAACCTATTATAATTTCGGCATAAGACTTACTTGCATCAAGTGTTCCACCTATTTGAATCTCTATACCAAATAAAGCAATATTAGAAGAAGCACCACCCATTGCATCATCTGAAATATTTAATACTGACTCATTTGTGGTTATTGTTCCTGAACCAATAAACATATTACCATCAAACCGACTCATTCCAGCATCTACGAAAATTGAGTATGGACCATTTGTAGCTGTTGCAGTTCCAGTTGGTGCATTTTCAACATAAACAGTTGCAAGATTGATAATAGTAGCACCATTATTTGTCACTGCAAAAGAACTAAATCTTGAACCTATAACATCAGTATTTTCACCTGATGTAAATTCTGTTATAGTTCCAGGCTGAACATGAAGCCCATAATAATCTTCGACAGTAGTTAATGTAAAATTAACTGGTGTTTGCTCAAATCTTCCAGATGGTTTAAAAGCCCATATTTCAGTTATATCATCAGCTCCTACACCACGTGCAGTATGTATTTGTATCTCAGTAGGTATTTGATTTGCCGAAACAAAACCCTCTACTCTTGCTTCAATCTTTGCACCACGTGTTAAATTATTTCCACCATCATTACCTCTCCAATGGAGAATTCCAAGTGATGCAGAAGTTGTAACAGCCCCACTTGACTGTTCTCTCATAAAATTGATAGATGGTGCATTAGAATCAGTAGCATCATCTCTAAATAATCCTATTCTACCAGAGGTGGCTTGAACCTCAAAATCATTATTGGCATCTTTAACAGTTGCACCATCAGAAGCACTTACTATTACATCAGCAGTTCCAATATTAAGTGTTATTGTATTATTACCACTTGAATTAAGTGTGAATGCACCATCAGATGATATATCACCATCTACTTCAAAATCACCATTGCCAAGAAGTGATAAAATAGGTGTTGCAAAATTATCTATTCTTAATACAGTTTCTAATGCACCTAAATCTGCTTCACCAGCTGCACCATCAGATTTACCAGCAACAATTTGAATTGCTGGTGTAGCATCAGTTGGATTAGTTGAATCCATAAATCCTTGAAATCTCAATGCTGTTGCATCACCATCAGATAAACCACGTATCCTTAATCCACCACTTGTTGAACTAATCTTTTGAAAAGTTGCATATATACTTGAATCTTGTGCTGAAAAAGTATGGTCAACATCAGTGGCACTTGCCAATGCAAAAGCTTCATCATCATTTAAACCTTGTTTAATGAATAAACCAAGTGTCATATTAGTAGAAGCAGCACCTGTACCTATTTGTTGAGTAGCTGATGAAATTACTGGATTATCACTTGATATGATAAAATTAGTGCCATCATCATAAAGCCGAGTTGAATCAGCCCCTGTGTCATCTACAATAAAAATTCCATATGTTGAACTTGAGTCAGCTACTAATCCACCTCTTACTATATGAATCGAAGTTGAATCATCTAATGTCCATGCATCTACACGCACCTGTGAATATAAACCTGTAAAGGACAACAAAGTTATTAGTGTTAATAAAGCTAATTTTTTAAACATTTACAATCTCCTTATTCTTATTTTGTTTAAACATTAAACCTTTTAAATGAGGATGACAATCTGAATGACAATCAAAACACAATGATTTAACATTTTTCAAATCAGTAAGTTTCCCATCCTTTTTTATAAATTCTTTTATCTCATTAAAAGTTGAAGATAAATCAACTCTTTCTACAATCTCTGAAACTGTTTCAATGTGATGAGCATATAATTTTTCTCCAGAACCACACTCTACACACTTGTAACCATCTTTTTTATATACTTCTTTTCTCCATTCATCTCCACAAAAAATACTCCTAAGTCTTGCAGATAAATTGTATTTATATAAACTATGTCCATTCACATCTACAAGTAATTTTGGTCTTTTTATTCCCTCAAAAAAAGCCTTACTTGTAATTGCTCCCCATTTTCTATTCAATTCTTTTTCAAAAACCTCTTTAAGTATTTTTATATTTGGATAATTCTTTTTTAAAAATTCAGTTTCTTTTTCTGTCCAAGTATTTTTATATGAAAATCTCTCAGGTTGTGTTTTATTTAGTCTTTTCATGGTCTCAGACATTTTCTTTCTACTTTTTTCTGTACTTTTTCTATCTCTAAGAGAAATATCATTTTTATCCAATCTATCATAAATTGTAAAATCACTTACTTCCATTATTTCAGCAATTTCTTCTACTGAATACTCCTTATTGATATATAAGTCACATATCTTCTTTTCATCTAAATCTTTAACTTTAAATTTAGAATCAGCAGTTTCTATTCCTCTTCTTTCCATTACTTTATAAAGACCACTTGCTTGAATATTACATTCTTTAGCAATATCTTCAACAGTTCTATTCAAATCAATATACTGATATCTTAACCATTTCTTATTTAAATGTTTACAATTATCTGTTCTTTTTATACTCAATTTACTTGCCTTATCCACAATATGACTATGTTTTCTACCCAACTTCTCAGCAATGTTATCAATACTCATACTCAAATTAGAATAATTATTCCTCAAGTATTCAATATCTGTTTCAACCCATCTCATTAAAAAATTCCGTATTGTAAATCTAACCATAACAGTAAAAGACCAGTTCCAATAACTGTTCTTATAAAACTCATTCTGTGTTCATAAAACCCAAAAAATCTTTCCATCCTACTTCTTCTCTTTAAAAAATCAAATATACCTAATTTCAATCTCATTATAACTCTCTCCAAGTTAAACTACCTTGTATATCAGCAGTTGCTGATAAAGGTCTTACAGCTAATACAATCTCATCAGGTGTTCCATCAATTTTAGCACCAAGTAAAAGTGAATTATTCAACCCACGACCTGCTGAAATTCCATCTTTAGTTGCTGCAGCAAAACCACCATCCATACCAAATCCACCTGTAACAGTATTTTCTGTAGCTCCTCTGGCTGATTGTATAGCACTGTTTGTTTCATTTCCAAAAGTGAATGTTCCAGCAACAGTTGGATTAAATAAAAGTATCCATTCAAAATCATCATTTGTTTCTGCCAATATAGAAAAATCAGTCAATTTTATAGCAGCATCTAAATGTGTAGACTTTAAACGTATTCCAACTAAAGCATAAACTGTATTTGCAACATCAGCATCTACATGCACTCCCTCTGTTGATTTATATCTTAAAATACCATTATCTTCTGCTCCACCTTCACTTATCACAGTAGTACACATATGGGCTAAAGTTGCATCACCACCTGTTCCATCATTTTCAATCTGATATCTAAGTGGTAAATTAGGTGTCTGCATATAAGGAAGAGTTATAACATTTCCATTATCTGATTCATGAAAATATAAAATTATACCTTCAATAACTATTCCAAATCTTACTCTTCCAACACCTAACCATTCAAAATCCATTACAAATATTTGTGTTTTTGACCAATCTATATTTACTAAACTTGGTCCCTCTCCATCTAAACTATCTAAATTCCAATCAGTTTGTGCTACTTTATTATCAACTACAGAACCTGATGTATTTGTTCTTATTGCTATTTTTTTAGTTCCTTCATCATTCAAGAAAAACAAACCATTATTATCATCAAAATAACCCAATGCCTGTGTAATACCAGTTCCACCACCAGTTCTATCTAAAATACCAGTCATGAATATCTCTTGAGATTTTCCCGGTTGATAATTAAACCTCATAAATGTCTGTCTTGTTCTCTTACCAGCAACTCCATCAGATACATCTAAAGTGGTACAAGAACCATCAGCACTATAAGTTGAACCTGTGCTTCCACCAGTTTCCTCAGCATCATCCCAAAACAATGGTGCATTATCAAATATCTGTTTTGAGTCAAATATAGTTAATGGATTGGCAACTCTCCATCTTCCAAACGCATCAATGGAAAATGAATCCAGTGCTACTATATTTGAATCTCTTACTAAACCAGTCATTAGTTACCTAATATATAAAAACACCTGAACTGATGAAGTATCTACTGTACTTCCCAACTCTGTATGTTCAAGAATTATATGAATAAATGGTGCTCTCAATGGTTGTATATTATAATATCCCCAAGAAGCATCAGTAAGAGCACTGTCTGTAACTACATCAACAGGTCTACTTCCTTCACTATTCAAACTTGCAGCAGTTAAATCAAAGGACTCGCTGTAACGGACATCTGCCGAATCTGCGGTTCCATCCGTAAAATCCCAATTTACTGCAAGAGTTATATCTCTGCTACTATCTAATCTATCTGGTAATTCAAAGATAAGAGTGTCGGGAGTATTTGTGTTTACCGTTGCAGTTTGCGTATTTGTAGTATATGAATCACCAACTGTTTGACTCAATCCGATTACAGGTAAAACTAATAATACCAATGCAATCATTAAAAATTTCTTCATTTTGTTCTCCTTTTATTCATTTAAATATAACAGGAACACTACCTGTTGTCAATGTATTATATGTTATTTCCATTTAGTTATTAATTCGAGATAATATCAAACATCTTCTATTTGGATGTGCATTTGAGTGACAATGTGCACAAAGAGCTTTTCCATTACCAACCAAATACATAATTGTATTTTCAATTAAATTCTTTCTCAATTCATAAAAATCTACAGATAAATTTATTGGTTTCAAAATATCAGAAACATGGATTGTATGATGAGCATGTAAGTTATCCTTAGAACCACATTCTTGACAAGTATGATTATCTCTTTTAAACACCTTCATTTTCCATTTTTTATACTCTTCTGTTGCACATATTCTTTGTCTTACAGGATTTACAAATCCTGTCCAATCTTTGTAATCTATACCCTGTAATCCTGCTGAATGTATAGCTCTATCTTCTGGATGCTCTTTATATCTCTTTTTCATTGATTCTGATTGATTCTTTTTGTATCTATCAAGATTTTGTGCTTCTTCTTGTGTTCTTGTTTCTATTCCATGTTTCTTTAAATGTCTTCCAATAGTTCCATTGTGAGCAACACCAAGCATTTTTGCAATCTCACCACAAGAATATTGTTTATTTACATATAAATCATACAATAGGTTTTTATCAAGTTCATGAAAATTACCATGTTGATTAGCACGATTACTTTTCAATTCTATTTCATATTTATTTAACCAATTTTTAATAGTTGTTTTTGATACATCATATTCTTTACCTATTTCTCTTGTACTCTTACCTAAAACAATATACTGATTTTCTAACCATTCTTTTGATGGCATTGTCACTGACCATTTACTATTTTCACTTATTCTATTATATTTCATAATTATAATTTAATCTTAAATATACTCAAAAGCAAGCTTTTTCTTATCTTCATAAGTTATTGTTTTTATTGAACTAATTACCTCCGCTGGCTCTCCAAAAGTAGACATTTTGTGCAAGAGCATTTGCAGTTAATATAGTAAATCTCATTAACTGAGTATCATCACCAAAACTATCAGAAACTCCCTCCAAAGGTACTGGTATCCATATTCCAGCTCCCACTGCTGCACCAAATACAATCAAATCTACACTTCCATCAGCTTCTGAGCCTGATTGTGCCTTTGTAAGCCTTAATCCATAATCTGATACCATTACAGCATTTACCATTCTATCGTTCTTATTCAGCACTATACACATAGCTCCAGCGATTGTAGCAGGTAATGCCGCTGAACCATCTACATCAGTAAAATTATCCCATGTTGTTGATGTTGAAACTGTTTCATTAGTAACTGCTACATCTCTAATAGAATAAACATCTGTAGAATCTTTCATAATCATAATAGTGACTTGCCCATCTACATCACCACCCATTTGTGACTTTCTTATATCAAAACCTGTGTTTGTAATGTTCTCTATAATTACTAATCTATCCTTTTGATGCATTACAGCAATTACTGGATTTGTTATTGTTGTTTCAATAGTTGTACCATTTGCATCAGTTCCCAAACTTGAGAATGCTACTGTAGTTGCTGACTTACTTGTTACAGCAAAATCTTCTTCCCAAAACTCATCCCATGCAGTTGTACCATCAAAAATAAATATATCAACAATTGCATCAGCAGAATCACCAAATTGAGATTTCTTAAGAGTGAATCCTGTAGTGCTTTTAGCACTTTGATATACCAATCTTCCATTCTTAGGAACAACCATGATTTGTGGGTCTGTTATTGGTGTAGTTACAGCTACACCTGTAATTGAATCAGTTAAACCTGCAAACGTAAATGCAGTTCCTCCCTCAGCACTCACTGTTTGGTTTCTTATAAAGAAATCACCAAACGTCTTTGCAGTAGTTGCTGTAACAAAATATTCAAAAGTAAGAGCACCCGGGGATGTTGCCCATATTGGATTATCTGTATCATTATCACTTGATACAGTAACTAAACCAGTTGCAAAAACTATATCTGTAGCATATTGTAATTGTCCATCAATATTATCTGTTCCCGGGTCTGAAGGTATAATCCAAACAAAAGTAGGAGTAGTATCTTCAGTTTTAAAATCTTCAGCAAATGAAGTGCTATGATAAGTTGCTGCAATAGGTAAATTATCTACTGTAAATGAATCTGTAGTCAGCGAATCTCCAACAGAAGCATCCTCATCTTTTGGAGTAATCTTTATTAATACATTTGTTTGTTTTGCAATTGATGTGATTCCACCACCACCTGCATCAAGAGAATTCCATATATAAGTATGGGTTACTCCATCTGGAGATGTAGTTAATCCAGTAAGTCCATCCCCACCTGCTCCATCATCTGTAGCAGTAGAAGGGTCAGAATCATCTATAGAAAATTCAACTACTATAGAAGCAGTTTCAGATTGGTCACTTTGTAACACATAAGTAATAGTTACAAGACCAGATTGCTCACCTGAAGGTGTAGTAATTGAACTAATTTGAACATCACCGGGAGTGATGGTAATTTTTCTTGGGTCACTAAAATCATCAACTATTGTCATCTAAAGAAATCCCTTTTATTAGATGAGTAGGAAAAATCTTTATTTAGCTAACGATATAGCAATAGCTCCATAAGCTGAACCTATTGTTATTAAACTTCCAAGGACATAAAGAACATATCTAAGATTGCTACGACTTTTTTCTACTATAGACTCACGAGCTTCTTCTTGTGTTTGAATAACAAGAACATCATCTTCAACATCTCTTACTCTTCGGTCTAATTTTGGTATGGATTTAGTTCTCTCTTCAATAACAGCAATAGTTGTTTGTATTTTTCCAATTCGACTGTTTCCAATACGAACCTCATCAATCAATCTGCCTAATATTCCATTTTGCTCTTCATTACCCATTGTCTACTCATCTTGTTAAAGAAAATTCTGAAGGAAGATTTATCACATTCTTCCCATCTTCATCTACAATTCAAAAAACTTAAATCTACCTTCAGAAATAATCTAAATTATTGTCTAATCCTTAACCATGTATATGTTGGCGCACTTGTCAGAGCTTGAGCTCTATTTGAGATAAGAGTTCCAACTTTTGATATTGCATATATAGTCTCTACTGATTCGATTGATGCACTCCATGTAAGAAGATACAAATCTGCTGCTGCTGCACCAGTAACCAATACTGTATCTGCTAACTCTGTACCAGTATATGTACCAGTTCCTGCAGAAACTCCTGCAGTTGCTTCAAATACATTAAATGTAAGTGTATCAACAAAAGCCGAATCAGGAACACTCAATGTAGATTGAGCACCCAATGATATACCACCAGTAGCAGTCATCAATCCAACATATGAAGATGTACTTCCAACTGTAAGAATATTAGTTGTCAGTGTATCAACAAAAGCCGAATCAGGAACACTCAATGTTTGTTGAGCACCTAATGTTATGCCACCATCAGCAGTTAAAAGACCAGTCTGAGTTAAAGCACCAGTAATTGTTACTGCACCAAGTGCAAAAAGTGTACCCTCAACTTCCACCTGTCCATCAGTCAACACATTGGTTGCTGTAGCTGGACTTGAGGAAACTCTTAAAGCTGTGTAGTATGTTGCATTATCTATTTGTGCAAATATTGCCAAAGCACTTAGTAAAACAAGTCCAAGGATTTTTACATATTTATTTTTCATTTAAAACCTCCTAATATGATTATATACTGGCACAAAGTGCCAGTATCAATCAATTTCCTTGTTAAGATGATGCCTGTGAGTTTACAATATATCTATAATCTCTATGTCCCATACCATAACCAGTAGCAAATTTCCATGCCATCACAATGTCTCTTTCGAAAACATCAGGATGGGATTTGGATGCCATCTGTATATTAGGACGTTGCCAGTAATCAACGATAACCTGTTTCTTGAAATCACCAAGATACCACTGTGTTGATGTTCCAATAAATGTAGATTCTATAACCTGAAAGCTTCTTGCTCCATTAGGTCCAAAGAAATTCGCAGCATCATTACCAGAGTCTGGACGTGATACGGAATTAGTTATTTCCCAAGCAGTAAGAACCTTTGAAGGATGAACAAGCAGAATCGAAGGAGTAACAGCTATTTCAAAACCACTCTCATCAACCATAGCTGAGAAGAGCACCATAGCGGCATCCAACCCTGCAATACCAAGCACGTTGGTTTGCAAGTTATCATTTACTTGACCACCTAAACCAGCAACTGCACTGTGGTCATTCTTGTAGAAGTTTGCTCTTGATGTATTGTTACCATCAAAAATAGCAGCCTCAACTGTTGAAGATTCTCTACCCTCAAGTAAAGTTCTCTCAAGAATTTCAATCGTCTGAATAAGCATTTTTTCAAACTGCACACCTGCAGCCTGACCTATATCAGAAGCTCTTTGTATCAGTTGTCCAAGTCTATCATTGAAAATAGCTTCTTTCGTTAAATCAATTGAGTTCGTAAACTTATCAATTTTGATTTCAGCATATTTCTCTGCTATCTTGCTTCTACGAATTGGTTCTTGAGGAGCTGTTAAACGCATACCTTCAGGAGTCGTGAATCCAGGAATCCTTTCAATATCTGTTCTTGTTGCAGTTAACTCTGTAAACAGAGGTGCAACTCTTTCCTCTTTTCTCTCAAAAGCAGGAATTGCTTCTGAATGAACCAAAAATTTGGTTATGTTAGGGAAACTTGAACTTCCTACAGCTTCCGCTATTACTGATATATCATCATTTTCGAGAACAGAATTATCAATTCCTGCCTCATCTAAACATGCTTCAACTAAATTTCTCATAGGAAGGTATCTAAAATTAACACCTTTTGACCTATCAGCTTTATAATCTTCATGTAATTCAGCAAACTGTCTACCTGCAGACTCATATGCTTGCTGTGTGTTGTCTTCTCCAAACTCTGCAACATGCTGTTCAAGCAAGGAGACTATGTTAGCTTTTCTTATTGTACCCATTTTATTCCTCCTTAGCCTTCAGTTACTACGTCAAAGAAAATACCAGCAACCAAGACATGTGAATCAATTAATAGCAAACCTTTAGTAGACACTGCAATATTATTTTCAAATACCCATGCAATACCTTCAGAGGTTGCTTTGTCTAATACCCAATTTACACCATTACTTCCAGCACTATATTTAAATGCATCACCTAAAACTCCTGCATTTGTTGTAATCAATGCTTCAATTATACATTTTGTAGCTACAGAAACCTGATGAGTGTCACCAGTTTGCGAACCTTCCATTGCTACTCCTAAAAATGTAGAATTATCACCTGCGTGTGCATCTAAATTAGTGCCATCAAAATCAACAAGGTCTCCTTCAGCAAATACATCAGCAGAACCTACATTAACTTTAACTATACCAAGAGGGTCTACATTTAGAATAGTTACATTACTTTTTACAGCCATTTCATAACCTCCTTATTATGTAGTCATAACATCAAATAAAATACCACCAACGAGATGATGTGAATTCACAAGGAATAAACCCTTCTCTCCAACAGCAATATTATTTTCGTATACCCACATGATACCTTCTGCAGTTGCTTTGTCAACACTCCAGTCAACACCATTCGAACCTGCATTACGTTTATAAGCATCACCCAAAACACCAGCAGTTCCACCACTGACAAGCAATGCACTAATTATGCAATGTGTAGCTACAGAAATCTGATGTGTTTGACCACTTTCAGAACCTTCCATTGCTACTCCTAAAAATGTAGGGTTGTTACCTTCTTGTACCACTGCCGCAGTACCATTAAAGTTAATAAGGTCTCCCTCAGCCAACACCGTTGCAGAACCTACTTTAACTTTAACTATGCCAAGAGGGTCTACATTTAGGATAGTTATATTACTTTTTACAGCCATTTTGTGACCTCCTTATTTACTTTGCAAAAGAGTTGAGGCATTTTCATTGTTGCCTATAACACTTTCCTTGGAATCAGTTTCAGTTTCTGAAGTTGTTTCTCCATTAGCTGTCACCTTACCAGAGTCACTTAATGCAAGATTAGCAAGTGCTTCAATTGCTTCCTTGATATCATCCTCTGTTTCCATTTCAAAGAGTTGTTCCTTATAAAACTCAGGATATTTCTCAGCACCACCCGGATATTTACTATCGTTGATTGCTGCTGTTATCATCTCAGTTTTTTCTTCCCTTGCTGTAGTCTCTTCAAACTTAGCAAGCTTAACCTCAGCATCTGCCTTTGCCTTTTCAGACACTTCCAGTTTACCTTCGGTTTCTTTCAATTTGTTGGATGTTTGTTCGAGCTCTCCTTCTACCTTAGTAAGAGACTCTTTGGTTACTGTCAAATCCTCTTTCATCTCAATTACAGCCCTACCACTTTCAAGTGCCTCTACAGCTCTATCTGTAATAGCCTGAACCAAACTTGGATTTTCTTGCTCCAAAACAGCCAATGTTATTTTAGCAACGCCTTCCATATCAGTTGCCTCCTCATTTTTCGCTTCTCCTATCTCATTAAAAGGTGGAAAAGCTCGATTTAAATCAATAGTACCAAGTTTATCAGCAAACTCATTTACTAATTGATTAATATGTTCCTTTTTATCTTTATCACTGACATCCGATGTTCTGGATGTTTCTACTATTAATCTTTCTAACAGAAACATTAATGTGAAAAAATTATCTCTCTCTTTAGATACTTCAAATCTATCTGATAGACCTTGTAAACTCTCTATCAGTGTAGCCATCAAACTAAGTTCTTCATCCATTTCACTGGCAAATACAGCCTGAACTTTTCCTCCAGCAGATGGTCCATGTACAAAATCTGTGCTATGATATCTTACCCATTTTTCTATAATTCTTCCAGTTTTCCCTTCTCTTGTTCCTTGAGAAACCTGTGCTATAGTATTTATAGATAATCCTACCTCTTTGGGTTGATGAATAACAGCATTCATCATCTTTTCACCTTGAAGTGCTCCTTCAAAGTTTAATATTGCTTCTATTCTGCTTTTCTTACCATCTCTAACAAAATTAACAGTTTCTACTGTAGCTCCCCATCTATCTAAACCTAAACCAAATCTCCCAATTTCTTCATGATTGATAAAAATCTTAGGTTGTGCTTTAATAAAAGGAACAAGTTGTTCTAAAATTGTAGGAGAGTAAAAATTCATATTCTTACTCCAACCTGCTTGAATCAATGTTACTTTTGCTCTTTTTGTCTCTGAATCAAAATCACTTTCAGATATCTGATATGATTCATCAATAATAGGACAATTATATCCACCACTTGATGGTAATTGTGCTTCAAGAGTATTAATCAAATTTCCACTTATTTTAGAAAAATCTTTAATTTGTTTTGGAGCAACTGTAATAATTTCTTCAAAATTCTCATCTGTAAAAGAAACTGTCTTTCCATCTTCTTCTTCATGTAAGTTATTTTCTACAATAGACTTAGCAATAATAAAAGAAAATTCTTCTCCCTTGTCTGACTCAATTAAAGAATCATATAAAGATGAAAAAAATCTACTTTTAGTATCTGAAAGTTCATTGATATAGCTATTGATTACTTCTTTTGAATAATTCAAGATAGTATTTCCCTGTTATTATTTACAATATTGTAATTCATCTGCTCTAAAAATAATAAAGTTAACAAGATACGTCAATGGGAATCCACCCAAAATTTTGGATTTATTAAAGAAATGTAAAATTAATTAGATTTAATTAATTTTTTAAAAGAAATTTAAAAGTTAAAATATTCCGTAATGCATCAATTCTACTTGTTTTTTTATTGTTTGTACTGTATCAACATTTTTACCTAAGTTATCCCACTCTTTGACTTTAATTAAAAAAGTATCCTCAACAACATCTTCTTTAAGATTAAGTAAATATTTTCTTAACTTTTCTATAACACAAAAATATTCATAATAAGTTTTTTCAGATAACATTTTTAATTTAACTTTTCTTGTTAACATATTAGAACAAGCATCTAATGTTATATCTACATATTTTTTTTCTTCACTCATGCATACTTACCTTTATTATGTACTCTACTTCCTTTTCTAAAATTATCTTCTGCCCACATTGGTTGAAGATTCTTATAATTAAAACATTTTAATTGTTCATCAGGGTCATCTAAATCAAAAGATGCACATGGAATTATATGGTCCACGTGCCAACCATAATACCCATAATTCTTCCAAGTCATATCCCATTCAAACTGAGATTCTAAATGTCTCTTAAATTCTCCTATTGTACATCCTAATAAAACAATACTGTGTTCTGATTTATGTTTTCCCTTTAAAGCCTGACGAATTCCTTTTCTTAAATTTGATGCTAATCTAACATTAGGATTTGAATTATACTTTTCTCTTATTTTTTTATTAATTTTCTCTTTATTTTTCTTTCTATATTTTTTCTGATATTCTGCTGATTTTTCTTTATTGTTGTGATAATATTTTTTTGAATTTTCATTAATTTTTTCTTTATTTTAATTTCTATATTTTTTATTATTTTCTTTACTACTATCTTTAACAGATTTTATTATTTCATTGTGTAATCTTGTCTTGCATTCCTCACAATAAAAAAGCAAATATTTGTTTAACTCTTCTCCACATTCCCTACAAAGTTCAGTTGTCAATATTTAATACCTCTTGTATTTCTACATCTACTTCATCAGGAAGCCATTTAAACCAAGGACCAAGTATATAACCCAAACGCATGGGAATAACTATATCTCCTTTAGTTTCCTGAATATATTTATTTAAAATAAAACAAATAATAGACCAAGCTGGAAGCTGTCTTGACTCCTCAATTTCATCCATTATAAAAGATTTACGTAAAAGTTCTACTACTTTATCTTCAATTTTTTGTTGTTTTTCCTGAGTCATCTTCA
>SDBU01004386.1_pt1 | contig 17308 bp, 17 predicted proteins | sample 2277071 | NCBI WGS metagenome assembly SDBU01 (sample SAMN10397929, study PRJNA504765) | marine sediment metagenome | isolation source: marine sediment core GS08_GC12, 126 cmbsf | place: Arctic Ocean: Gakkel Ridge, Loki's castle | collected 2008 | reverse complement strand
GAAATGCGCAAGGCAGGGGCGGTAATCGTGGAGTCAAGTCAGTTGCCCAGGTCGGTTTGATAGATGAACTCTAAATCGGATAAAGATGGGCCCAGAAGAGGCGCGGGGACTGAAGGGGAGCACTTCTTCCGTTCCTCCCCTGCCCCAGAGCGGTGAAGCGTCGCATCTAGCTGCATTGCCCTCACTCCACAGGCATCGCCGTCGAATTCTAGCTCACCGGGCGATCGTTGGGAAGGAGAGTTGCAAACCATGGGCGGCGGCCACCAGGTGGCGGAGAGCCCCGTCCCATAATGGAGATAGCGGCGTCGCGATCCGGGAGCAACCCTGGCCGCAGGGCCCCGAACGGATTGCCGATGGTCAGATCGGTCCCGGGCATGGTATAATCATGCCCATTACGCTTGGGATCACCCATAATGTACATTGGCCCTCGGCGACGACGGACAAACCAACCTCGACGACTTCTCTTATGGCTGATCGTCTTGGCGCTCTTCGGCCTGTTGGGAAGCGGGATCTACACCCAACGCCCCGAGCTCATGGGGAGGGCAACTCCAACGCCCGTCGTCCAGCGTCTCACCAGCGATGAGCGGGTGGTGCTGGGCAACGAAGCTCTCCTGAAAGGCGACCTGGATCGGGCCCTGCGAGAATACGAGCGTGCGGCCGACACCGACCCCTTCAACGACATCGCCTACTCAGCATGGGCTCGAGCGCTGGCTATCCGTAATCGGATGGACGAGGCTCTGCAAAAGGCGCGCCGGGCTGTGGAGATCAACCCCCACCGCGCCGAGAACAAGACAGTGCTGGGCATGGTGTTGACCTGGGATGGCCAGTTGGACGAGGCCGTCGGGGTATGCTTGGAGGCCATCGAACTGGACGACCAGCAAGCGGAAGCGCAGGCCTTCCTCGCTGAAGCCTACGCCCACAAGGGACGCCCTCGGGAGGCGATGGCTGCGGCTCTTAAGGCGATCGAGTTGAACGACAACTTGGCCAATGCCCATAGCGGCTTGGCTTACACCTATGAATCCCGTGGCTACTATAGTCTGGCCACCGAGGAACACCAGCGGGCCGTGGAGCTGGAGCCCAAATTTAGCTACCACTATATCGCCCTGGGGCGAAACCTGTACGTGCGGGGAAGGTTCGATGACGCGCTGGAGCAGTTCGCGAGGGCGATCCAAGTGGACCCTCGCAACCCGGAGGGGTATGACAGATCCGGATTGATCTACTACAGCCGGGGGGATTACGAGAGGGCCCTAAACTTCTTCGAGAAGGCCGCCCAGGTGGATGAAACCTACCATGCCGCCTACGGCCATACGGGGTGGTCCTACTACGTCCAGGCCGAGTACGCACAGGCCATTCCGGCGTTCGAGAAGGCTATCGAACTGGGGGCAGATTCCGTCGAATACTACTACGAACTCGGCCTCTCCTACGCTTTCGAAGGGCAGTGCGAGCGCGGCATCCCCTGGCTCAAGCGGGCGCTGGAAATCGACCCGGCCTCCGGTCCCGCCTTGCAGGGTCTAGCCGACTGCGAGGAGGAGCTCTCCCAACTCTCCCCCAACGAGACCTTGACGCCCACCTTGTCTCCGGCGGAGTAGCGGCGTCGAGGTTCCCGGACTTCTTTCATCTCGTCTGCCCATCCGGCGGTCCGGCGTTAACCCATAAAAAATGGCAGCTCCTCGTCGTCCCACCAGGTCTCATTGTGGGCGAGATACTCGTGCGTTCGCTGCAGCAACTCGTAGTGGTGATTCTCCTGCCCCATCAGGAACCGGAACGCCTCCTGGCCAGCTTCCTGGGTAGTGTTGCTGAGGGCGGTCTCGTACAACTCGTAGCTCAGCCTCTCCGCCTTCATGGCCAGCTCCAGCACGGCTAGGTCCCCGGCCAGCTCGGTCTCCGCTCTCTCCCTGGCCAGCTGGGCCGAGAAAATCTCCACATCGGGCAGCGCTATCCACTCTGGAGGGTCCAAGTCCTGGGAGGGAAGCTTCACCGTCGCGGCATCGATATCTCCCTTTCGGGCCATGGCTTCCTCGTAAGGCAGCCACCCCTCGCCGGCCGACAGCGCCTCATACTCCCCCATGAATAGTTGGAGATGCTCCACCTCGTCGCGAGCCAACTCCTCGAAAAACCCCGAGCCCTCTCGGTTCTTGCTGCTAGCAGCAGCCTGCATATAGAAGATGTAACCGTTGCGCTCCACATCCATGCCTTTCCTCAGAGCCGCCAGTGCACTTCGAGTCTCCTTGTCCATTCTCGATCTCCTTCGAGAGATTTTTACTGTTACTGCGATTTTCGCCACTCTGTCCGACCCGAGGGATACGGGCTGGGGACGACGGTATTGCGCAGGCAGCCTACCCCTTCCACCTCGACCTCCACCACACTGCCCACCGACATCGGGCCCACCCCGGGAGGCGTGCCCGTCATGATTACGTCGCCGGGCTCCAGCGTCATGAAGTTCGAGGCGTAGCTGACCAGCTCCTCCACCGAGAAGATCATGTCGGCTGTCGTTCCATCCTGCCTCAGGGAGCCGTCCAGCCGCAGACGCACTCGCTTGTCGTGAGGATCCATCTCGGTCTCGATCCAGGGCCCCAGTGGACAGAAGGTGTCGCACCCCTTGGAGCGGGTGAACTGCAGATCCAACTTCTGGAGGTCGCGGGCGGTTACATCATTGCCGCAAGTGTATCCCAGGATGTGCTCCATCACCCGATTGCTGGGGACGTCACGGCAGCGACTCCCGATCACCACCACCAGCTCCGCCTCATAGTCCAGCTGCTCGGTTATGGGTGGATACACGATGCCATCGAGATTTCCTATCACCGAACTGGGAGGCTTGAAAAAAAGGTTCGGCTCTTTCGGCAAATCCCATTTCAACTCGTGGGCGTGCAGCACGTAGTTGGCCCCAACTGCCACCACCTTGGTGGGCTCGCAAGGAGCCATGATCCGAAGATCGGACACCGGCCCCAGCTTGGTCCCTTTCCTGTGGAGTCCGAACGGGCTTCCTAGCAACTCGCAGGCCTCTTGCCCATCCAGTACTCCGTATTTGACCTCCCCTTCCTTCAAGAACCGAAAGATCTTCACCCTTCACCCTTTCTTCCAAAGTCTTGAGGTTCCGGCCGCCTTCAACCACCGCGCACTTTCGCACGGGGGCCCACCCACCCGCCATTTTACCACATTATTACGATCGTCATGCCGAGATGTCCCCGACTTCGCGGCGAGGGCGATGGCACGTCGGTGGCTTTCCAAACGCCCTCACGCTTGTCTACAGGAGCAACCGATGCTAGAATAGCCCGCTGACCGAGCTCGTGGAAGCACTTCTATCCAATCAAGGGAGCATAGCCATTGGAGGACTGGATCGCGGAGGAGCCCGCCTTCCTAGTGGAGGACCAGAACTGGGCAGATCCCATGGCACAAGGCACAGCCGGCATGCTCAGACTGTCGGCGAGGGAGCTGCGCTTCACCGACTTCAATGACCGGATCGTGGTTCAGATGGCCCCAAGCTGGATCGCCGAGCTGGCCGCCTGCTGGCTCCAGTTGACTTTCATGGAAGTGGTCCTATCGAGGCCGCTCAGGGGGTTCAGTCGGACCTTGCGGTTCCGCATGAGCAACCGTGCGCTCGATTTCCCCCGCATCCTGGCTGAGACTATACCTGAGGAATCCCCTTATCTGGAGTCAAAAGAGGCGCCTCAGACCCTCATCTTCCTCAAGTGGTATCGCGTTCTGTTCGGACGCCGCGAGATGAACATCACCGAGGTCTTCCGCGAGGAGAAGCTCTGGGGCACTTGGCTGGCGACCCTGGGCGTTCCCATAGCGGTATTGATCCTACTTGGGCTCTTGGCCCAGCTGTTCGTCGCCAACGTGAGCGCCCCAGCAGACCTCACCGCGAGGCTCCTGGTGCAGAGGCGCATCCTCCTGTACGTCGTCCCCCTGTTCGGCATGGTGCTTCTCATCGGGCCGGCAGCCATCGATTTCCTGATGGCTCTAGCTCTGGGTGGACGCGGGGATTTCCTGACCCATCTCTACACTCGCACCCTTTTTCAGATCCCCTTGTGGGCTGTCACCATATCCGCCTTATTAGCGACTTCCACCACCTATCTGGCCTGCCTGGGACCCGCTCTGGGCCTCGTGCTGCAACTCTATGCATTCTACCTGGTATGGGTTTCCAACCGAGCCGTGCACCTGTTTGGCTTGGCAAAGTCGCTCCTCACGGCCCTGACCTTTCTGGCGGTGGAGATGGTCCTCTTGGCGATGCTCCTCAACGATTGGAACCTCCTCCTGCAATAGCGGATCTCCCAGGGTGGCGTCGCGAAATCCAGGCTATCCGCGCCGAAGGACCCATCGCAACTTGCTCGCGGGCCAAGCCTATGCTATACTGGTTTTCTAGGCTTAAGTAGCCTAAGAAAACACGCTCCTCTGCCCTTTTAAGCGTGCCCGATCGTATCACCCATAAGAGAGTTCGGACAGGATGAGGGACTGGGTGGATACGGTTGGGTTTCCAATCGGGGAAGACGGGGGAGCGGAAGCCCAAAACGCAGGAGGACGAATGTCAGTCGTGACGATGAAGGCCCTATTGGAATCCGGTGTCCACTTCGGGCACCGAACCCGCCGCTGGGACCCACGTATGCGCTCTTTTGTCTTCACCGAGCGCAACGGCATCCATATCATTGATCTCCAGCAAACCCTGGCTCTCCTGGATAGCGCCTATGAGCTCGTTGGTGACACAGTCAGCAAAGGGGGCGTGGTGCTCTTCGTGGGAACTAAGAAGCAGGCTGCGGAGAATCTGGCCGCGGAGGCCGAGCGGTGCGGGATGCCCTACGTGAATCAGCGATGGCTGGGAGGAACTCTCACCAATTTCAGTACCATTCGGCAGCGGATGGATTACATGCTGCAGTTGGAGGCCGAGCAGGAGCGAGGGGAGTTTGCCAGGTTACCCAAGAAGGAAGCCCTCTTGTTGGAGCGGGAGCTGGCGAAGCTGTACCGCCGGTTTGGAGGAATCAGGACTCTTCGCGACCTGCCGTCTGTGGTCTTCATCGTGGACATCAAGCGGGAAGAGATAGCCGTCAAGGAAGCGAACCGTCTTGAGATTCCCATCATCGCTATGGTGGACACCAACTGTGATCCTACACCCATCGACCACGTGATCCCCGCTAACGACGACGCGATTCGGGCGATCAAGCTGATCACCAGCAAGATGGCCGACGCTGTGATCGAGGGCAAGCAAATGTGCGAGTCGGTGACCGCCGAGGAGGCAGAAGAGGCGATGGAGGAGGAGTTCTTCCCGGCGATGGAAGCCGAGATCCCAGTGGGGGGGGAAGTCGAAAAGGCCACCCGAGTGTTCTCCCCCGATGACGACCTCTCTTCGGACGGGGGGCAGGAGGGCGAAAAAGAAGCGGGGAATGAGGCCGAGTAGCCCTTGAAATCACGGCTGGGCTGCCGATCAGCCGTCTCGCCTAGAATCACAACCCGCTTTGTCAACTTAGGAAAGGCTGGAAATTCATGGAAATCACAGCAGCTATGGTGAAGGAGCTTCGAGAGGCTACCGGCGCTGGCGTTCTGGACTGCAAGAAAGCACTGGAAGAGAGCCTCGGAGATCCTGAAAAGGCCGCAGCCATGTTGCGCCAGAAGGGCATCACCAAGGCGGCCAAAAAGGCAAGCAGGGCCACCGGCGAGGGTCGGATAGAAACCTATGTCCACACAGGCTGCAAGGTGGCCAGCGTCGTGGAGCTGAGATGCGAAACCGATTTCGTGGCTCGAACCGAGGATTTCAAGAACCTGGCACACGATCTCGCGCTGCAGATTGCAGCTGTGAAACCCCGATATCTCACCCCGGAGCACATCCCGGATGATGTCCTGGAGGAGAAGCGCTCCTTCTACCGCCAGCAGGCCGAAGAGACCGGCAAGCCGGAGCACATCCTGGATAAGATCGTCGAGGGGAAGCTGAAAAGCTACTATGCAGAGGTTTGCTTTCTCCTGCAGCCCTTCATCAAGGATACCGATAGGATGATACAAGAGGTCATCGCTGACTACATCGCCAAACTGGGCGAGAACATTCAAGTGGCCCGATTCGCCCGATTTGAACTGGGCGAGGAGGACCGAGAGGACTAGCTCCAAGCCCATCGATCGACCATAGGCGGGGGCAACTGGAAATGTACAGACGCGTCCTGCTGAAGCTCGGCGGCGAGTCGCTGGCGGGCGAGGATGGATATGGCATCGACCCGGCCGTGGTCGAGAACGTCGCGCGACAGATCAAACGGGCCAGGGAACACGAGACTGAGATGGCCATCGTCATCGGCGGCGGCAACATCTGGCGCGGGCAGGATGTGATCGCGCGAGGCATGGAGAGGGCCACGGCTGACTACATGGGCATGTTGGCCACCGTCATCAATGCCTTGGCTCTCCAGGACGCCCTGGAGAGGGATGGGGTCGTCACCCGCGTGCAGACTGCCATCGAGATGAGAGCCTTGGCTGAGCCCTACATCCGTCGCCGAGCGATCCGACATCTCGAGAAGGGAAGGGTGGTGATCTTCGGCGCTGGCACCGGCAACCCCTATTTCACCACGGACACCGCCGCCGCTCTCCGCGCGCTGGAGATCGACGCGGAGGCTCTTCTCAAGGCCACAAAGGTGGACGGCGTATACGACCAGGATCCACTGCTCAACCCGAACGCTACCCGCTTCAGCTACCTCAGCTATATCGAAGCCATCAATCGGGGGGTCGGCGTCCTGGACAGCACCGCCCTTTCCCTCTGCATGGACAACTCTCTGCCCATCATCGTGTTCGGCCTTCAATCCTCCAACGGTATAGAGCGTGCTATCCTGGGGGAAGAGATTGGTACCAAGATCAGCTAGACATCGGCGTCGGTCGGCTCCTGGATGTACGGAAGCGAGCTGATCTCTGGGCAAATCGGCAACACAGGGCCTTGCCAGAGAATCGAGGGAGCAAAGGGAGGGATATTCCCATGATTGATGATCTCTTATTGGAAATGGAATCGCGGATGGAGAAGGCGATCTCCGCCTTTCGGGGGGACCTGATGACTATCCGGACCGGCAGGGCGTCCCCGGCGCTGGTAGAGAAGATCCAAGTTGAGGTCTACGGAGGCGCGGCCATCCCTTTGAATCAAACCGCGACCATAGCCGCGCCCGAGCCCAATCTCTTGACCATACGCCCCTGGGACGTTAACACCCTGCCGGCGATCGAAAAGGCCATCCTCAAGTCCGATATTGGGCTGACCCCGACTGATGATGGGCGCATCATCCGCCTCGCTATCCCCCGTCTGACTGAGGAGAGGCGCAAGGAACTGGTCAAGTTGGTCTCCAAACGCACCGAGGAGGCACGGGTGGCGCTCCGCAACGCCCGACGCGACTCCCTGCAGGACTTGAAGGCTTTCGAGAAGGAGAAGCTCATCACCGAAGATGATTTGCACCAGACGAGGGACAAAATCCAAGAGATAACCGACCGATTCATCGCGCGAGCCGATGATATCGGCGATCTCAAGGAGAGAGAGATCCTCGATGTATAAGCTGCCCCAACGATGATAGACGGCGGAGAGGGCTTGGCCGGGACCCCGACGCATGTCGGTATCATCATGGATGGGAACGGCCGCTGGGCAGCGGAGCGCGGCTTGCCTCGCCTGGCTGGCCATAGAGCCGGGACTGAAAACCTCCGCCGCACCCTCGAGGCCAGCGTCGAATTCGGGATCAAGATATTAACCATTTACGCCTTCTCTACTGAGAACTGGCAGCGCCCCGACAGCGAAGTTCAGGGCCTCTTGAGCATCCTGGAACAGATGCTCAAGAGGGAGGTGAAGAATCTCCACCGGAATGGGGTTCGCCTGCGCCATCTGGGTCGCACCGAGGGACTTTCCCTGGGGCTCCAGGAGGAAATCGGAAAGGCTATCGATCTGACCTGTGACAATACCCGGATCACCTTGAACGTGGCCTTCAACTACGGCGGCCGGACGGAGATCGTGGACGCGTGCCGGAGGCTCCTGGTCGACAAGGTGGACCCGACACAAGTGGACGAGGCCTTGCTGAGCAGCTATCTCTACACGGCGGGCCAACCCGACCCGGACCTGATCATCCGCACCGCCGGAGAGATGCGCCTGAGCAACTTCTTGGTATGGCAGGCAGCCTATGCTGAGTACTATTGCACCCCTACCTACTGGCCGAACTTCGACAAGGAGGAGCTTCGCAAGGCCCTCCTGGCCTATGGCCAGCGGAAAAGGCGTTTCGGGGGCCTGAATCCCAGCTAGACGACACCCAGTTTTCGATCCGAGGGAGGCCGGGAGTGCTGCGTCATCGCGTCGCCAGTGCCATCGTCTTCGCGCCTCTGGTCCTAGCGGGAACCTATCTGGGCGACGGCTGGTTCTTCGCCCTGATAGCATCCCTGGCGCTCACTAGCACCTATGAGTACTGGCGGATGGCGGTCCGGAAGGGTTACCGACCCTCTCTTTTCTGGATGGCCTCGCTAACGCTTCTACTCCTGATAGATGCGAGTTATATGCGCTCTCAGGAGGCCGGGGTGGCGATCACCGCCCTGGCGGTCATCGCCACCATGCTCTGGTTCCTCTTCCAGGACCAGCCTCAGACGCTCATCAACTGGGCCCTGACCTGGGTTGGGATCGGATACATAGGCATCCTCTTGTCCCATGCGATCCTGCTCAGGGGTCTCCCAGTTACAGGCTTTCAGTGGACCCTTCTCGCCATCCTGGCTGCCTGGGCTTGCGACACCGCGGCGTACTTCACCGGAAGGCGGCTGGGGCGCAGCCCTTTCTTCCCCAGGATCAGCCCCAGGAAGACCTGGGAGGGGACCATCGGCGGGTGGGTGGGGGCCGTTATCGTTTCCGGCGCTGTCGGCTACTCGCTGGGGCTCCCCATCTGGCACTGTCTGGTACTGGGGGCGATCCTCGCCTTGGCCGCAACCGCAGGGGACCTGGCGGAGTCTATGATAAAACGCCAGTTGAACGCGAAGGATTCAGGCATCCTCCTTCCCGGACACGGCGGCATCTTGGACCGAGTCGATAGCTTCCTCTTCGTCTTCCCCGTAGCCTACTACTACGTGAGCCTGCTCGTATCCGTCTAGGCCTCAGCTGCACGCAAGCGAAGGCCACACCAGCTGAGTGTCCATACTACAACTATAACAGGGTGGATGGAGATGGAGCCTGGAGGGGCTTCGCGGCGCGAAGCCCCTCCAAATAGTTTGGAGGAGAAACGGAGTGTCTAGCTCCCCGACCGGTCTTGAGCCTTGGGACGTCGCTGCCGCATGAAAGCGGGGATGCTCAGGTCGTCGCTGTCGAAGGTGCGCGTTGGGAACTCCCGGATCTTCGAAGAAGCGTCGACGGCCTGCTGACGCCGCACCGCTTCCCGGAAGCCGGTGGCGATTACTGTGATCTGCACTTGGTCCTTCATCTCCGAATCGATGACCGCGCCGAAGATAATATTGGCCTCCGGGTGAACCATCCGTCTCATGGTCTCGGCCGCCTCGTTCACCTCGATCAGGGTGAGATCAGGGCCGCCAAGGACGTTGAACAGCACACCGGTGGCTCCCTCGATGGATACGTCCAACAGGGAATCGTTAACTGCCATCTGCACCGCGGTGACCGCACGCCCCTGGCCGCTGGCCCTGCCGATAGCCATGAGCGCCGGCCCGGCCTCCTGCATCACCGTCCGGACATCGGCGAAATCGAGGTTGATCATCCCGGGCTTGGTGATCACCTCCGATATTCCCTGGATGCCCTGACGCAGGACATCATCCGCAACCCGGAACGCCTCTTGAATAGGTGACCTGCTATCCACGATCTCGAGCAGCCGATCGTTGGGGATCACTATCAAGGTGTCAACCGTCTCGCGGAGCTCCTTCAGGCCCGCTTCCGCGACCGCCTGCCGCTTGGCGCCCTCGAACGAGAAGGGGGTCGTCACCACCCCGATGGCGAGGATTTCCAGCTCTTTGGCGATCCTGGCGATGACGGGAGAAGCTCCGGTGCCGGTGCCCCCCCCCACTCCCGCGGTGATGAACACCATATCGGCCCCTTGCAACATCTCGTAGATATCATCGGCGCTTTCCTCCGCCGCCTTGGCCCCGATCACCGGATCCCCGCCCGCTCCCAGGCCCTTGGTCAGCTTATCGCCGATGCGCAGGCGCCGGGGGGAGTCCGAGAGCAACAGTGCTTGAGCATCGGTGTTGACCGCAACGAACTCCACACCATACAGGCCAGCCTCGATCATACGATTGACCGCGTTGCTACCCCCTCCCCCGACTCCGACCACCTTGATCTGCGCGAAATTCTCCGCTTGCATCATCTCGCCTCCTCCGCTTTCTAGCAGCTATGCCCCATCGCCCTCAGTTCCAAAATGCTCACCGCGCTTCTGTGCTACCTAGTCGGGTAGGAACGGCCCTAACCACCCGAGGAGGCGAGCCCAAGCGCTCTGCCACGCCATCGCCTGCCCCCGGTCGTCGTCCACCAGGGCGTCCAGCCGAGCGCCCCAAAGGAGGAGCCCAGCGCTGGTCGCATAGGCCGGATCGCTGATGGAATCCAATAGCCCCTCCAAGCTTTGGGGGGAGCCCACCCGCACTGGAAGCTGCAGGATCGAATGGCCTAATTCCCTGAGGCCTCTCAACTGGGAACTTCCTCCGCATAATACGACCCCTGCAGGCAGCAGCCCCTCGTAACCGGACGACTTGATCTCTCTCCCTATGAGCGAGAGGGTCTCCGCGGCCCGTGCCTCGATGATCTCACGAAGCCTGGACCGGGATATCGTTTGTCGCTCCTCCTCCCCGAAAACCTGCACATCGATCATCTCATCCTCACCCTCCTTCTCGGGCAGCACATGACCGTACACGATTTTGGCTTCCTCCGCCGCCGTGAAGGGCATCTGGAGGCCTATAGCGATGTCGCTGGTTATGTGATTGCCCCCGGTGGGGAGAACGACCGCGTGACAGATAGCTCCGTCCATGAATATGGCGATGTCCGTCGTTCCCGCTCCCACATCGGCCAGGACGACCCCCATCTCCCGCTCCACGTCGCTCAAAACGGCCTCGCTGCAGGCCAGAGGCCCAAAGACCAGATCCTCGACGTCCACGTTGGCCTGTTCAACGGCCTTGACCAAGTTCTGTATGGGAGGAACGGACCCGGTGATGATGTGAACCTCAATCTCCAGCTTAAAGGCCAGCATTCCCATCGGATCCCTCACCCCGTCCTGGCCATCCAAGGTATAGCCGCGAGGGACCACGTGAAGGACCTCGCGATTGTGCGGAATGGCGATAGCTTGAGCCGCCTCCATGGCGCGATCAGCGTCCTCCTGGGTGATGCCTCGATCCCCTTTGGGGATGGCCACGGCGCCGCGGCTTCCGAACGACGATATATGCTCGGCGGCGATTCCCACATAGGCGCACTCCACAGGGTAACCTGAAACCCGCTCAGCCCTCTCCACCGAGGCGGCGATAGCGCGAGCGACCTCCTCCACGTCCACTATGACCCCCCGACGCACGCCCCGGGATGCAGCGACCCCCACACCTACCACTCTCGGCATCTCCGAGTCGCCGATCTCGCCGATCAGGGTGCAAACCTTGCTGGTGCCGACATCAATGCCGACCACGGTCCTCTCCAAGCTATCCCCCTCAGGGCAGCCCAACGCCAGGACTGCTGACGGAGGGTCTGGAATGCGCTGAAGATCGCTTAGGACTCACTGGTCTGTCTTCTTCTCCCTTATGTATGGGCTTCCGCTGAATCGCAAGTCCACGTACTCGACCTCGATTCCCGAGGAGGCGATCTCCTGAGCCAGCGCTCGCATGATAGCCACCTTCACCTCCAGATCCTCGGGTGAGCCGAAATACACCAACCATCTCTCCTCGTGAAACAGGCTGACGCCCGTGGCCTCCGAATATTGGAACGTGTTCACCTCGGGCATGAGATACTGGAGCCTCTGAACCTCTTGGACGATCTCGGGCGACAACCTGTCGTCAGGTATCAGGGGGCGCTGATCCAGGTCGTGAACCACGATAGCATCCCCCGACTCTCCTTCCACCATGTCCAAGATCACTCCCTCGTCATCCACCCAATAGCGAATGTCGCCCGTTTTCCATACCACATCCGGACGTCGCTCTTCCACTCGGATGATGACCTTGGAGGGGAGGGAGCACCGCACCTCGGCGGCCTTGATCCCCCGGACGTCCCGCAGCACCCGACTCTCGATCTCGCGCGGGTCCAGGAAGAAAATGCTCCACGCCTTGTCCGCCAGCCCGCTTCCCCAAAAAACCTCCTGCTCCGAGACTCTCCCATTGCCCACCACCTCCACGTCGAAGACGAAAAAAGAATCCGAAGAAAACAGGACGACGGCCACCCCGAGCAGCAAGACCAGCAGGACCAGGCTCATCAGCCTGCTCGAGAACCGGCTCCAACCCCCTCGGCCCAGCCCCTCAGTGAGCCCTGGTTCAGGGGAGGCGACGACGGATTCATATCCTTCCCGAGAACGGGATCGCGAGCTACGCCTATATTTTTCCCTGGTCGGGACCAGCTTCACCCATTCACCTCCTCCGCGTGCCCCAGCTGCCTAGCGCACATCCCACGATGTTTCGAGGCGCGCCCTGTCGGCATGGCGCTCAAGCGCAAGGGAGATGAGTCTGTCGATCAGCTCCGGATAAGACACGCCACTGGCTTCCCATAGCTTGGGATACATGCTTATGGGGGTGAAGCCCGGGATGGTGTTGAGTTCGTTGATGTACAAGGCCCCATCGTTCCGATCGATGAAAAGGTCGACTCGAGCCATGCCGGCGGCCTCGACTGCCAGGAACGTGCTTGCCGCGAGCTGCCGAATCCTCCCTTGGACTCCCTCCGGCAGGCGAGCGGGGATTATCAAGTCCGATCGATCATCCAGGTACTTGGCTCGATAGTCGTAGAACTCATTGCACGGCACGATCTCGCCGGGAAGCGATACAATGGGCTCGTCGTTGCCCAGCACGCCGCACTCGATCTCCCGGACATCCAGGCCTCTCTCCACCAGCACCCTGCGGTCGTAGCGAATCGCCACATCGACGGCGGCGATCAATTCCTCTCTGTCATGCGCCTTGGATATTCCCACGCTGGACCCCAGATTGGCCGGCTTGACGAAATAGGGGTAGGGGAGCTTCCTTTCCAAGGTCTTCAAAGTGCTCTCTCGATCCCGACCCCAGTCGCGCCTCAGGAAGGTCACATAGTCCACTATGGGCAGCCCCTTGGCGTCCAGCACCACCTTCGTCATCACTTTGTCCATCGCCAGCGCCGAGCCCAGCACCCCGGCGCCCACGTAGGGGATGTCCACCATCTCCAGGAGCCCCTGCAGCGTGCCGTCCTCGCCATACGGCCCGTGCAAGACAGGGAAGATGACATCAAGCTCCTGCCATCTGGGAGCGCTAGCGTCGATGGCGAAGATCCCACGCCGGGAGGGTTCGCCTACCAGGGCGATGGACAAAGCCCGATCCTCGATCATCCCCGATCGCAGGCCGCCCAGGACATCGCCGAAGGCGAACCAGCTCCCTTGCTTGGTGATTCCGATAGGAACGACCTCGTATTTGTCCCGATCCATGGCGTCGATGACGCAGCACGCCGATGTGATCGACACCTCATGCTCCCCCGATCGCCCTCCCAGGATGACTCCCACCCTAAGCTTGTCGGCCATAAGCCTCCTCAAGCACCGCTTGGGGCCACTCGCCCACCAGCTCGATTTCCAACTGAAGCCGGATGCCGAACCTCTCCAGCACCGCTTCGCGTGCACGACGGATCACCCGCCATACGTCCCAGGCGGTGGCCCCTCCTGCGTTGACCACGAAGTTGGCGTGGAGATCCGATATTCGAGCCCCCCCGGAACTCCAGCCCTTCAGCCCCGCAGCCTCGATGAGGCGGCCCGCGAAGTCGCCCTGGGGATTCTTGAAGGTGGACCCGGCGCTGGGCTCTTTTGGCTGGGTCCGGCGGCGGCGGTCCAGATAGCTTGCCGCCCTCTCCGCCAAGTCTCCGCGCTCCCCGGGCTCCAGGTGAAGCCGCGCCCGGAGGAGCGTCATGTCTCTTGACCGAAACTGGCTGGTTCTATAGTCCAGCGCGAGCTCGGATGCATCGATCCATCGCATCCGAGCGTGGCCCTCCAGGATATAGCACCCCTCCACGACGTCGGCCATGCTGAACCCATAGGCCCCGGCGTTGTTAGCCAGAGCCCCCCCGATCGAGCCCGGGATGCCCGCCGCCCACTCCAAACCGCCCCATCCCTCATCGATGCAGTGTCGAGCCAGCCGGGCCAGGTCGGCACCGGCATCCACCAGCAATTGGATCCGGTTCCCCTCTCGCTCAACCTTCAGTTGCTCCATCCGGTTCTCGATCACCAGCCCCCGGACGCCATCGTCAGACACCAGAAGGTTAGTGCCACGGCCAATGACAGTAACCGGGAGCTCACGCCCGTGGGCGTAGCCGATCGCACCGGCCAGTTGCGACTCATCGTCCGCGACCAAGTATGCGTCGGCTTCTCCTCCCACCCCCAGCGAAGTGTGAGGCCCCATCGGCTCCCCAAATGAGAAGCGTCCATCGGTTAGCGTCGCCAGGTCCTCGGCATCGCTCCTGTTTCCCTCTTCAGAGAAGAACCGGGGCCCCATCGTCAACTCGCCTCTCTCAGCGAGGGCTTTGCCCGAGCCCCCCTCTCGTTCAGGGCACCCAACGTCTCCTGGGCGACCTTCCAAACGTCCCCAGCCCCGAGGGTCAACACCAGCTCCCCCCCTCTCAATCGGCCGGCTAGGAATCCAGTTGCCTCCCTCAGGTCGGCGATGAAGGTGGCATCGTCGTGGTCCATCCGATCCACGATCTCCTCGCCGCTGAGCCCCAGATCATCGGTCTCCCGCGCCGCATAGATACTGGTGACGACTATGTGGTCGGCTGCCTCCAGCGCCCTGGCGAAGTCTCCCATCAAGGCTCTGGTCCGGCTGTAGGTATGCGGCTGAAACACGGCCCAGATCCTCCGGTCGGGAAAGGCCTCCCGTGCCGTGGCCAGCGTCGCCGCGATCTCGGTGGGATGGTGCGCGTAATCGTCGACCACCGTCACGCCCCCAGCTGTCCCCCTCACCTCGAATCGCCTGCGGACGCCCCGAAACTCCTCCAGCGCCTCCTGGATGGCTTGCGCCGGGACTCCCAATCGATGGGTCACGCAGACAGCCGCCAAGGCGTTCCTGACGTTGTGTACGCCGGGAACCCGGAGCCGGAAGGTCGCGAGAGGGGTTCCACCCGACAGGACCACGAAGCTGTGGCCGCCACCCTCGAAGAGCGACAGATCCGTCGCCTGCCAGTCCACGTCCGACCCCAGGCCGTACAGGACGGCTTCTCCAGGGATCGCCAGTTCGCGCGCCTGAGGATCATCGCCACAAACGACCGACCAGCCGCTCGATGGCACTAACGCCAGGAACTGGCGGAAGGCCCTTACCACGCTTTGCAGCGAGGGATAGCAATCGGGATGGTCCAGCTCGACGTTGGTCACCACCGCCACCCGAGGTTCGAAGTGAAGGAACGAACCATCAAACTCATCGGCCTCAGCCACCAGACAGTATCCCTTCCCAGTACGAGCGTTGGCCCCCCAGTTCACCAGCTCCCCGCCTACCAGGGCCGTCGGGTCTAGTCCCGCCCGCTCCAGGATGAAGGCGATCATGGCACTGGTGGTGGTCTTGCCGTGAGTCCCGGCCACCGCAATGCCGAGCCGCCCCCCCATGAGCCGTCCCAGGACCTGGGCGCGCTTCAGCACCGGAATTTCCTTCCGCTTGGCTTCAGCGACCTCCGGGTTATCCGCCGGAACGGCGGAAGAGAACACCACCATTCTCGCATCTCCCACATGCGCAGCTTCGTGCCCCTTGTGTACCTTCGCCCCTAGTGCCTCCAGGCCCCGAGTGATGGAGGTTAGCCGCAGATCGGAGCCCGACACCGAGACCCCATCCTCCAGGAGGACCCTTGCGATGGCGCTCATCCCTACGCCTCCAATGCCCACGAAGTGGACCCTGCCCACGAAGTGGACCTTTTCTACATTAAGGTCGTCCACGTGCCACCGATTTCCTCCCTCAGGACGAGGATTTTCTCCCCGGGTTCCCACCCCCCGGCAGAAGTCGCCGCCCGACCACGAGGACGAATACCAGAACGGCCAGGAATATCCCGAACAGGGTGACGATGTAATCCCCCATCAATGTGTTCCCTTCAGCCAACGTCCAGTCGACGGTGATGGTGATGCCGTCGGTCAGGAGCCCTCTGATCTGGGGAACCAGGAAGGCATCCAAGGCCAGCGCGATCAGAAAGCCATTCAGCGCTCCCATCAGCAGGCCCAACAGCTGCCCCTGGGGACCAGGGGTGGCATCCCCCAGGAGCCGCGAGGATGCCAGCCGGGTCAACAAAATCACCAGCACGAAAATCGAGAAGAAGAAGAGGCCAGCATCGCCCTCGTTCAGGAGAGGGCTGGATTTGTACTGTCGAGACAATTCGGCCATCTTCTCCAGATCCAGCTGCGCGCCGCCTGTCACCAACACCCGACCCAGGCGTACGGCCCTCTGGCCGAAACCGAACAGCGCCTGGGCGCTCTCTGGGCGGAAGAGGATCAGAACTGTGAACAGGCCGCCCACGGCGGGCAGCATCTCCTTGATCCACCCCCGTCGCGCGCCGACGATGGCGGAAACCACCACGATGGCTAGGAGCACCACTCCATAGCCCAGAATCAAAGCGTCAGATGACCAAGGCATCGAGAATCCCCCAAAGCACCGAGGCCCGGTCGGACCTCCTCGTCTGACTGGCTCTCCCGGGATGCGTCAGCCGTCTCCCGGATCTTCGACGGCAGCGATCGATCGTAGCTCCTGAGCCAATTCGCTGGCGGCGTCCCCGCGTGAGAGCTCCCGAGCCCTCTCGCTCATCTTCGCCAGGCGACCCCCATCCTCCAGGATCGATCGGACGGTCTCGAGCAGCTTGTCCCCGCTCAGATCCCCGTCGTGAATCTTCACCGCTGCCCCTCTTTCCACCAGGTAATCGGCGTTCCTCTCCTGATGAGCGCCGGCATCGAGCTGCCCCGGACTGTCTGGGCCCACGGCTTTGTCACCTATGGCGGCCGCAAGATGTCGAAGTCCGAGGGAGTCACCTTCGAACTCCAGGAGGCGATGGGGCGTCATGGGCCCGAGGCGCTCCGGTATTACCTCCTGCGGGAGATCCCCTGGAACGGGGACGGCGACATCACTCGGGAGCGCTTCGACGAACGCTACACCGCCGAGCTCGCCAATGACCTGGGGAATCTGGCCAGCCGGGCACTGGCCATGATCGAGCGTTACCGGGACGGCACCATCCCCGCCGGGG
>SDBU01004385.1_pt1 | contig 17311 bp, 14 predicted proteins | sample 2277071 | NCBI WGS metagenome assembly SDBU01 (sample SAMN10397929, study PRJNA504765) | marine sediment metagenome | isolation source: marine sediment core GS08_GC12, 126 cmbsf | place: Arctic Ocean: Gakkel Ridge, Loki's castle | collected 2008 | reverse complement strand
GCTCAGGACGGCCGCTGGGTCAAGCCGGCCGTGCTGGCCGTCACCCACGTCGACGCCGCCGACGAAGAGGAAGTCGCCACGCTGGCCGAACTGACGGGCAATCGGCTGACCGCCTGCGGACTCGACTGCCCGGCCGGGACGGGCCTCGATGCGTGGGTGTCACGCCTGTGGGAATTGCTCAACGTGATCCGCGTCTACACCAAACGGCCCGGGCAGAAAGGCGAGCGGAAAGACCCCTTCGTCCTGCCGGCCGGGGCGACGCTGGAGGAGCTGGCCCGAAACATTCACCGGGAGCTTCCGGCCAAGCTCAAGTTCGCCCGCATCTGGGGGCCGGACCGACACGACGGCATCCAGGTCCGCCTGACCGAGCCCCTGCGGGACGGCGACCTGATCGAGATTCACGAGTAGCGACCGGGCCGAGCGACCGGCTTGGCTTACCAGACCTTGCCCAGCGCCACGCCCACCGCGCCGCTGTTGGGGTCGGCGTAGGGCAGCACGTCTAGGCCGAAGATTTTGGCGTCGTGGTTGTTGGCCACAACGTGACCGATAACGAAGCCGATCACCGCGCCGCTGACGACGTCGCTGAAGTCGTGGTTGCGGGCGTCGATTCGCTCGTAGCCCACGAACGTGGCGAAGGCGAACAGTGGCACGCCCACCCACGGGCCGTAGGCCTCGTGCATCACCGTGGCCAGGCAGAAGCTGCTGGACGTGTGCCCGCTCGGCCAGCCGAACTCATCGCCGTTGGGGCTTTCGGTGCGCGTGGCCACCTTCAGCGCCATGGTGGTGATGCCGTTGATCACCAGGGCGTTCATGAGGCTCTTGGAGGTCTCGTAGGTCTTCTCGTTCCCGCCCACCAGGCCGGTGACGTACATGGCCCCGGCAAAGGGGAAGTGCACCGCCGGGCTGCCGAAGAACCCCCCGATCCCGTCCATGCTCTTGCTCAACTGGCGATTGCCGGCCGTCCGCCCTTTCACGGTGTTGTCGACGTCGCTGGCGTTGATGGCGATGCCCGCCACGCCGGCCGCGAGCAGCCCGGTAATCGCCACCGGGTCGGTGAAGGTGGCCTTGGTGTCGTCCCATAGGGTCGAGGGGAGTTCCTGGAGGTCGCGCCCGACGCTGCGCCAGCTATCGTCGGGGTACGCCGGCCCGCGCCGCTGCCGCCACGGGGTGAAGGTTCCCGTCGATGCGGCGTCGGGTTCGGTCTCCGTCGCCGCCAGCAGCAGCACGCTGAGGCGGTCCCACGTCGACCCGCCGCTGGGGGCCACCGGGGCCGGCGGAGGGGTTGGCGGGGTGAGCACTCGCTGCCGGTAGGCGGCCATGTGGGCCTCGAGGGCGTCGGCCGCTTGAACGGGGACGGCCAGAATCGCAACCAGCGCCGCCGTGACAATCAGTACCCCTGTCGCAGATCGTCTCATCTCGCGTCCTTTCTTCCGTGCGTCGCCGCGGCCCAACGCCGCCTCCATACGGCTGTAGAGAGTATCGGCCCAACACGGGGGGCAAAACAACACGAAAACTCCCCTCCGCCGGGCGCCTGGGCTTACCGGGGCCGTGCCGCGGCGCCGGTGTCGCTCTCGGGGGCGGGCCGGGCGGCCCCGGCGGGCCGGGCGCGCATCTGCTCGGTCAGCGACTTGCTGATCCGCACGGCGCACCAATCACGGCCGCACATGGCGCAATAGTCTTCGTCGCCGGAGACGGCTTGCCGGCCCCGGCGGGCGGCGTCGGAGTCGAAGGCGGCCGCGAAAACGCCTTCCCAATCGAGGTCGGCCCGCGCGCGGCTGATGCGGTCGTCGACGTTCCGGGCTCCGGGCAGCCCGCGGGCCACGTCGGCGGCGTGGGCGGCGATCTTGTAGGCCACGCAGCCGGCCTTGACATCCTCCGGGCCGGGCAAGCCCAAGTGCTCAGCGGGGGTCACGTAGCACAGGAAACTCGCCCCGTGCACCGCCGCCGCCGTCGCCCCGATGGCCGAGGTGATGTGGTCGTAACCGGGGAACGCGTCGGTGACCAGCGGACCCAACACGTAGAACGGGGCGCCGTCGCACACGGCCTCCTGGCGCTTCATGTTCATCTCGATCTGGTCGAACGGCACGTGCCCGGGGCCTTCCACCATCACCTGCACGCCCGCCTGGCGGGCCCGGACCACCAACTCGCCCAGCACGTCCAGCTCGGCGAACTGGGCCTCGTCGGAGGCGTCGGCCAGGCAGCCCGGCCGGAGCCCGTCGCCGAGGGAGTAGCACACGTCGTAGGCCCGCATGATCGCCGAGATGTCGTCGAACAGTTCGTACATCGGGTTCTGCCGATCGTGATACATCATCCACTTGGCGAGCAGGCTCCCGCCGCGAGAGACGATCCCCGTCACCCGCTCCGCCGCCAGCGGCAGGTGCTCTCGCAGCAGCCCGGCGTGGATGGTGAAGAAATCCACCCCCTGCGCCGCCTGGCGCTCGATCGTCTCGAGGATGTCCCGGCCGGTCAACTCCTCGACGGGCCGGGCGGCCCCGTCATCCCCGGCGATCATGCTGTAGATGGGCACCGTGCCGACGGGCATGTCGCTGTGGCCGATGATGTCGGCGCGGATGGCGTCCAGGTCGCCGCCGGTGGACAGGTCCATCACCGTGTCGGCCCCCCACCGCCGGGCCCACCGCAGCTTGCACAATTCCCCCGCCCGGTCGGACGCCAGGGGGGAGGCGCCGATGTTGGCGTTGATCTTGGTGGTCATCGCCCGCCCGATGCCGCAGGCGTCCAGGGGAGTTCCCCCCTCGCCGGCGAGGTGCACGCGGTTGGCCGGTATCACCAGCCGCCCGGCGGCGATCTCGGTGCCGATTCGCTCGGCCGTGGTGTTCTCCCGCTCGGCCACGCGTCGCATCTCGGGTGTCACACGGCCCTGGCGGGCCGCCTCGTACTGCGTCATAACCTTCGAACTCCTCACAGTCGCGTTATCTGATCCAGCGTCAGCAGGAGCGTTCCCCGCTCCCGCCCGGCCGCCAGTCGCTCGGCCCGCTGCTGAACGTCATCCATGGCGGCCTGCACGCGGCGGCGGGCCTGCTGCAGACCCTCGCGATCGAGCCCGTCCGGCACGTCGATCGCCCTGCCCACCACCAGCCGCACCGCCCGGCCGGGCCGGGGTAACATCATCCGGTCCCAACTGGGTATCCGCCAGCAATCGTGGGCGGCGCACCCGACCGGCACCAGCGGCATGCCGGTCCGGGAGGCCAGGTAGACCGCGCCGATCTGCATCGTTCGCCGCGGCCCGCGCGGCCCGTCCGGGGTGATCGCCAAATGCGGCGAGCGGGTCTCTCGCATCATCCCACGCAGGGCCGCCGCCCCGCCGCGGGTGGTGGAGCCACGAATCGCTCGCCCGCGAAGCATCCGCACCACCTGGGTAATCAGTTCACCGTCACGATGCCGGCTGACCAGAATCGCGATCCCGTGCCGGGCATGCGTGTACGCCGGGAACAAGATCGTCTCGTGCCAGAACAAGTACACCCCCCGCCGCTTCATCCGGTGCGGAATCGACGACGGATCGTCGAAGGCGAAGCGGATATCGGTCATGCCCAGCCACAGCCGGACCACCCAACTGGCCATCAGGCTGATCAGTTTGACCACGGCGGGGTTGGTCAACTTCACCTTCACGGAAGACGCTTATACCGGAAACCGCGGGCCGACAGTAGCGCCGACCGACCCGAAGGCGATCCCGGCAAGGCCGTCGCCAACGCCCCCGGCCGACGGCGGCGTCAAGGGTCGCCGCTTGGCCGCATCCCCCGCAACTGGTCGCGAAGCCGGGCGGCGTCCTCGTACCGCTCCTCCTCGATGGCCCTGGCCAGCGAGCCCTTCAGGGCACTGCGCGGGTCGACCGGCTCTCGCCTCTGGATCTCATCGAGCAGGGCCTGCAGCACCGCCGCCTCGCCGCTTTCGGCAAAGGCCTCCGATCGCCCGTGTTCATCGGCGAAGGCGCCGATCGCCGCCATGCCGGCCTCGGCGGCCTCACGCGCCGCGGCCAGGTCGTCGCGTGCCAACGCCAGCAGCGCCTTGGCCCGGGTGTGCATCATGATAATGTAGGGTCGATACTGCTCCAGCCCCATCCGGCTGGCTTCGGTGCCGCCGTAACGATGGCACAAATCCAGTGCCTCGATGTTCCGCTGCGTGTCGCGGACGACGCCGGCGTAGTCCTCCAGGGCGAACTCGCTGAGGTAGCGGTGGTAGTACATGAACGCCTCGGACCGGATCCTCTCATAGGCGGCCGGGCCGATCGTGAACCCCTCCCCGTTGCCATGCTCGGCCCGGTGGGCGGCCAGTTTGCCCTTGTAGTGGGCCAGCAGGCTTTCGCACCCGTGAGGCCGGCGGCCGTCGGGGCGGCCCTCGGTCTCCATCTGGAGGATCCCCAGGTCCAACCGCAGTTGGATCTTGATCTTCCCATTGGCGCCGCGGATCCTGCGAACGCTGATCTTGCCGGGCTCGTACGGCCAGGCCGATAACATGCCTGACAAATCGTCCGACATCTGGACCTCCAAGACATTTCCGGCTCGTGCGACTACCGCACGCGCACCTCCGTCAGCCGCACCTGCAGATACTTCCGTTCACCCAGCAGGCTGTTCTCTCCGCGGCGAAGCACCTCCATCACCACCGGCAGCATCAACCCGCCGCGGGTACGCTTGTTGGTCAGCACCGTCACCTTCCCCCGCTCACCCGGCTCGGCCGGCCCGACGGCGACAAACCGCAGCTCATCGGTGCCGGCGTCGAAATAGTACGCCTCCACCAGCTCCGCCCGCCCGGCGCTGGGCACGCGGATAAGCCGATGCCCGGCCAGCGGCGCCGGCCCGCTCGCACCGGGCCTCTCGCCGCCGTCGAGCAGGTTCACCGGGCCCCGCACGCGGTGAAGGATCAGTCGAAGCGTGTCGCCGATTTCCCGCTTCTGCTCGGACGACAGCTCGAGCGACCCGCTGGTGCGGACCGAGGCGCCTCCGTCGAGTTTAACCTTGGCGCGCCAGTTTCCTTGCGGCAATCGTGCGATCGCTTCGATACGCCCGGCGTTGGGGCGGATAACCACCTCCGCGGCGCTGACGCGGGCGGTGCCCTCGTCGTCGTAGGCCGTTATCACCGCCGTGGCCGTGATGGCCGAGACGTCCCTCATGGCTTCGGCGCCGCCGTAGTTGACAATCGTGGCGGTCACCACCGGGGGCACGGCCGTCGACGGGGTACCACAGCCCGCCAGAGGGGCCAGTGCACTCGCTGCCGTCACGCAAACCACCACCAAAAGCCTCATATCGGTTCCCTTTCCGTCATACGCTCGCCGGCCCGCCCAATCGACGGCGAGGCCCCCAGTGGGCCTCCCGGTTAATTGTCGCCGAACACCCGGCGTCAGGCAATAGAGAAACTCCCTCTGCTTCGGTGGTTAGGGCTGGATCGGCCGGTGGTCAACGGGCGAGAATGGCCGGGGGGAAGCAGAGAACACCTTTACGGTTTCGATGTCATCGACTACAATGGTTATGAGGGAAGGAGCTCAAGGATCGTGATGGCGCATGTAGGGCACCAGCGTGGGTTTAGTGTGGTCCTCCTGGCCAATCCGGCGGATCGGGCAACGGCGTTGGCCGCCCTCTGCCGGGGGCCGGGCCGGAGGCTATGCGCAACCGACGACGCCTACGCCGCCGCCGTGGAGATGCTGACCGCCGACCGGTGCGTGCTGGTGGTGGATTCGGCCACCCTTCGGCCGGAGCAGGAGGGCCTGCTGGCCCTGGCCGCCGGCGAGGGTGTGCCGTGCGTGGCGATCGCCCCGGGCAAGCGGCCCGGCCGACCGATCGACGGGGTGAGAGCCGTCGACCCGGCCGATCTCCCGGACACGCTGGCTGAGCTGGCCGCCAGCGAGGAAGCCGAAGCGCCGACCGACCCGCCGGAGAGCGCGCCGGAGCGCTCACCCGAATCGCGGCCGGCCCCCTCGCCGCTGGCCCCACCGGAGGCTCCATCGAGACCGGACGCGAGACCCGGCGACCTGGATCTGCTGACGCCCCAGGAGGTATCCGCTTTGCTGGAGCCACCCTCATGACCGCCGCCGCGGACATCTTCGTGCTGGCCGATCCCCGTCACGGGGACCGACTGAGCCGTTGCGCCCCGGCCGGGGCCGTGACGATGGAACCCGAGCCGTTCGCCGCCCTGGGCAAACTGTCGCGCCGACCGTACCGGGCGGTGCTGGTGACCGCACCCCAGCCGCAACTGCCGCGGCTGCTCAAGGCGATCCGCCGCCTTCAGCCGGCCGCCCGCGTCTACGGGCTGTGCACCCCGGCCGGCGAGTACGGGCTTCGGCAGTCGATCGCGAGCGATCCGGCGGCGGTGGACGATTACTTCATCATCCCCCCGACGCCGCGGGAGTGGCGGCAGATCATCGCCCCCGCCGCCACGGTCGAGCAGGAGACCCCAGCGGCCCGCATGCCCAAGCCGTTGCCGCCGGGGGAGCTGACCGAACTGATCGAGGCCACCGCCAACCTGGACGATCTGGCCGCCTGCGTGGCCCGCCTGGCCGGCGCCGTCTGCCACATGGAGGTCCGCTGGGCCCGGCAGCACGAGGGCAGGGCCGGCGTGCAGCGGCTGCTGACGCTGGAAGACGATCCCCCCCGCGTGCTCTGGTCGGCCCAGCCCCTGACCCCCGACACCGCACGGGAGCACTGGCTGGCTTCGCTGAGGGGCCTGCTGCCGGCACTGGCGGTGGCGGCTCGGCGAACCGGGGCCTTCCGCCGCATGGCGATCACCGACGACCTGACCGGCGCCTACAACCGCCGGTACTTCGTGCACTTCGCCGACAAGGTGCTCGATGAAGCCCGCCGCCGGCGACTGCGGGCCACAATGCTGCTGTACGACATCGACGACTTCAAGGTCTACAACGACCAATACGGGCACGCCGCCGGCGATGAGATCCTCCGGGAGACCGCCCGGTTGATGAAGCAGATCACGCGTAAGCACGACTTGGTCGCCCGCATCGGCGGCGACGAATTCGCCGTGCTGTTCTGCGACTTCGGCCCCGCCCGGCAGCCCAACAGCCAGCCCCTGCAGACCGCCTTCGCCCTGGCCGAACGGTTCCGCAAGGCGGTCAACTCGTATGACTTCCGATCCATCGGACCCAAGGCCGAAGGCACGTTGACCATCAGCGGCGGGCTGGCCGGGTTCCCGTGGGACGGACACACCGTCAAGGACCTCTTCGCCAGTGCCGACAAGGCGCTGCACATGGCCAAGGCGGACGGCAAGAACAACATCTACCTCGTCGGGGAAGACAGCGCCGCCCGCCAACGCCCGAAGTGACCGGCCAGGCCAAACGGGGGCGACCGAGCCGACCCGCTTCACATGACATGGCGTGAAGAACCCAAAATTGTGACTTCCATCGAGGCCCCCGGAGGCTATAATGGGGGTGGCCGGACAGTAGACCGGTCAGGCTGCGGACATTGGGGGCGCCATGGGCCTCGATTGGGGGAGTCCGGGCCGGCGCCGGCCGTCCCGCCGGGAAGAGCGAACAGATGAACCTGTGGGATACCAAACAGAAGCGGATTGCCGTGGTCGCCGCGGCTGTGCTGCTTGTCGGCGGCGCCGTGGTCCTGGTACTGACGGGCGGGGATGATCCGTACGAACAGCTCAACTCCGACGATGCAGACCAACGCCGGGAAGCGGTTCGGCAACTGGGGACCGACGCCTCCGGTCGCGCCACCGAGGCACTCATCCAAGCCAGTAAGGACCCGGCCGACCGTGTGGCCTGCGAAGCAGTGGTCTACCTGGCTCGCCGGGGCGGGCAAGCCGAGACCCGGCAACTGGTGGCGTCCCTTCGCAACTCCCGTCCGGCGGTCCGGGCCGCCGCCGCGGCCGGGCTGGGCCAGTTCCGACTGCGCAAAGAGGTGCCCCCCCAACCCCTGATCGAGTTGGTGGCCGATCGCAAGGAAGACGCCAGGGTCCGCGCCGCGGCGGCCGACTCGCTGGGCAGGTTGGAGCGCTTTGAGGCCATGCCCGCCCTGGTCGCCGCCCTCGAGGACCCCAGCGCGAAGGTCCGCGGGGGGGCCGGCCGGGCCATCAAGGAAATCCTGGGCAGAGATTTCGGTTTCCGCGCCAACGGGTCGAACCGCGCCCTGGCCATCCAGAAGATTAAGGATGTCTGGCGAAGCTTCGAGCAGCCCCACCGAAACCTCATCAGGAAGATAGAGGAGAGGCAGAAATGACAGCACCAAGAGCAAGAGCCTTCACGCTGATCGAAATGCTGGTGGTGATCGCCATCATCGCTTTGCTGTTGGCGATCCTGATGCCGTCCCTGCATCAGGTTCGGGCGTTGGCTCGTACGGCCAAATGCGCCGTCAACCTCCACCACATCGGCACCGCCTGTGGCAACATCATCGCCGACCAGACCGCCGGCGGTGGCAACATGGGGAAGATCCACTCCTACGGCTGGCAGGGCGCGGTGATTCCCTACCTGTCCGGCCAGGAAGCTCTCGTCTGCCCGGAGGGCAAGTACGCCGCCCAAGATATCACCGGACACGTGGTCGAGGTGACCTCCGGCGGCAATGTGCTGTACGACATGCCGCTCACGGAAGAGCCGCTGACCAATCTGATCGTGGAAGACGAGACGAACTACCGGCTGGAATTCGAGGATATCCGCCCCTCCGGCGGCGACCAGGATTACAACGACCTGGTGCTGAGGATCACGGAACTGCCCGGGGGCGGAACCCGCATTACCTACCTCTCCATCAGCGCCGGCTACCACTTCGATCTGCTCCGGCCCGACCGCACGATCCTGATGAAGGACCTGGGCAGAGCCACCAAGAGCGGAGAGTTCGTCGACCTCGCGGGCGGCGACGCCAGCTACGGGATGACCTCCATCTCCCACGAGGTCACCTTCGGCACGCGTATCGCCTACGTGCTGGACTACCAGAAGGCCATCGCCCACGTCGCCGGCCTCGACGCCAGCGACAACTGGACCAACTGGCTGGGGGACGACGGGGTCCCGGAGTTCGCCCGCCATCAGGGCCGCTGCAACATCCTCTTCGGGGACGACTCGGTGGATTTGCTCAACGTGACGCAGATCGACCCGATCATCCCGGGCGCACTGGAAGAATACTGGCGGCCCAAAAACTGACCCCCTCCCCCGATGCCGTGATCATCCGCGCCGCGGGGCCAACGGCGATGCCGTCGGGTCTTCACCTGGTGCCATGGTCATACGCACCGCGCAGCGGGGTGGATGGCCATGCCGACCTCCCATCCCCACGCCTGGTGCCATGGTCATACGCACCGCGCAGCGGGGTGGATGGCCATGCCGACCTCCCATCCCCCCCCACGGCCGCCCGACCCCTGCCTCGTCGGTCCCACACGGTCCCTTGCATGTGCCGACGAGGGTGCTATGGTGAGGGTGACGAGCCCGGCGACGGCGCCGGGACCGGACGCGACGACGGGCGGCACGACAGCAGAGGCAAACAAACATGATCTTCTCCGGGATTTCCGATGAGGCCGGCAAGGGCCTCGACGCGCAGATTCGCGCGCACAAGGAGCTGGGCTGGGGCTACGTCGAACTCCGCAACGTCGACGGCACGCAATTCACCGACCTGACCGACGAGCAGTTCGACGCCGCCTGCGCCACGCTGGCCGCGGCCGACATGAAGGTCTCCAGCTTCGCCTCGGGCATCGCCAACTGGGCGTGCAAGATCACCGACCCGCTCACCAAGAGCGCCGAGACGCTCGCCCGGTCGATTCCCCGCATGCAGAAGCTGGGCACCCGGTTCATCCGCGCCATGAGCTTCCCCAACAATGGCCTCACCGAGGACGACTGGCGCGACGAGGTGGTCCGCCGCATGAAAGAGCTTGGCCGCGTGGCTGCCGACGGGGGCGTTACGATCGTCGTGGAGAACTGCGACGGGTGGGCCAGCAGCTCGGCCGAGAACTACGGGCGATTCTTCGAGCTTATCGGCTCCCCCGCCGTCAAGGCCGTCTACGACACCGGCAACCCCGCCTCCCACGGACTCACCGACACCTGGAAGTGGTACCAGGCCGCCAAGCCGCACATCGCCTACATCCACATCAAGGCCCACACCGGCCCGGTCGACGACGGCAGGGGCGAGCACGTATGGCCCGACGTGGGGGCGAGCTGCATTGATGAAACCCTCACCGACCTGATCGCCGACGGCTACGACGGGTTCGTCTCCATCGAGCCGCACCTGAAGGCCATCATCCACGAGGGCCAGCAGATCACCAACGAAGAGGCCGCCCTCCGCACCTACGTCGAATACGGCCGCCGGCTAACGGCGCTGGCAGAGAAGCTCAAGGGCTGATCGGAGGGGGGCTCCGGGCGGCGACCCTACCCATACGTTCGCCCGGTGCGGCCGGTGGTGCGGTTTCGCTTGGCGCGGCGGAGGAGGCGGTTGCCCCAGGCGGTGGGGTATTGGCCGGTCACGCAGCCGGTGCAGAGGCTCTCCCCGTCGATGCCCAGACACGGGCCCACCTCCGGCACGGGCAGGTACCGAAGGCTGTCGATGCCGAGGGCCTCGGCCATGGCCGCCAGCGCGGGCGGCGAGGGGGTCCCGTTGTACCCGCGGCCGACGAACTTGGGGGCGAACAGCTCGGTGAGCGTGGACATGTCGATCCCGTAGAAGCACGGCGAGACGATCGGCGGGCACGCCACGCGAACGTGGATCTCCTTGGCCCGGCCTCGCCGGCGGATCTGCCCGGCCAGAACCTTCAGCGTGGTGGCCCGGACGATCGAGTCCTCCACCAGGAACACCCGCTTGCCCGCCAGCACGGCCGGCAGCGGGGTATACTTCCGCCCGGCGGTCGCACCCCTCACTCCAGCCGGCTCGATGAACGACCGCCCCACGTAGCGATTGCGGATCAGCCCTTCCACCGAGGGGATGCCCATCTCGAAGGCGAACGCGTCCGCCGCCGCCTTGGCGGTGTCGGGCACCGGCACCACGATGCAGGTCGGGTCCATCACCTCGGTTTCCATCGCCGCCAAGCGCCGGCCGCCCGCGGCGCGGGTCATGTACACGCTCGATCCGGCGATCGTGCTGGCGACGTTGGAGAAGTACACCCACTCGAAGAAGCAGTGCGCGCGCCGTCGCGAGCGGGCGAAGGGCACCGTCCGCAGCCGCCCGTCTTCCACGAAGAGCATCTCCCCCGGGGCCACGTCGCGGATGTCGCTGACGCCCATGTTCGACAGCGCCACCGACTCGCTGGCCGCGGCGAACAGCCGGCCCTGAACCGCCCAACTCACCGGGCGGAGGCCCAACGGGTCGCGGGCGACGAACATCCGCCCCATGCCGTCGAGGAAGACGATGTTGTACGCCCCGTCGAATATCCGGCTGAGGGAACCCATCACCTTCGACAGCTCCACGGGCTTGTCGCCCCGCAGCCGGTAAGCCAGGGCGTGCATCACCATCTCGGTATCGGTGCCGAGGGTGAAGTGGTAATCCCGCTTGGCCAGCAGGCGGTCGCGCAGCTCGGCAAAGTTGGCCAGGTTGCCGTTGAAGGCGAAGGCGAACCACTTCCACAATCGCCCGTGGTGCCGCTCGAACGGCTGGGCGTGGCGCACGTCGTCGGCGCCGCAGGTGGCGTAGCGCGTGTGCCCGATCGCCGCTCGCCCGGCGTACGCTTCCAGAATCGCCTGGTGCTTGGCCGGGTGCGACATGCGGAACGCCTCGGCCACGGTCCCGATGTCCTTGTACGTATCCAGCACCTGGGGCCCCTCGCAGTTGTAGGTGCTGATGCCGGCGGCAAGCTGGCCGCGGTTCTGCAGGTCCAGCAGCATCGACGGCAGCAGCGGCGCCACGTTGCCGTCACGCACCGCCTGGCTGGCCGGGCCCGGCCGATTCGCTCGCTTCTTCAGCCAGTACAGCGCCGCGATGCCGCATTCGTGATGCAGTTCTTCGCTCAAGTCCCTCTCCTGCGCCGGCGGCCGATCAACGGACTCGGCCGAACCGCTTGGGGTCGATGTCCAGGTGTTTGACGCGGTACCGCAGTATCCGTGCGGTGACGCCCAGGTCGCGCCCCGCCGCTGCCATGTTACCGTAGGCCCGCTTGAGGGCGTCCACAATAATGTCGCGCTCGAACAGCGCCACCCGCTCGATGAGCTTGCCGGACCCCGCCGTGCCGGTTACGTCGGGTGTCTGCAGCGTCGGCGGCAAATGATGGCCGTGGATCACGTCGTCGGTGCTCACCAGCACGGCCCGCTCGATACAGTTCTCCAACTCCCGAACGTTGCCCGGCCAGTGGTACGCCACCATCATGTTGATCGCCGGGGTGCTGATCCGCCGAATGGCCTTGCCCATGGTCGTGGAATAGCGCTCGACGAAGTGATCGGCCAGCAGCAGGATGTCGTCCTTGCGGTCCCGCAGCGGCGGCAGGAAGATGGGAAAGACGTTCACCCGGTAATACAGGTCCTGCCGGAACCCCTGGGCCTCGACGGCCGCCTCCAGGTCGCGGCTGGTGGCGCAAATCACCCGCACGTTCGCCTTGCGGGTCGTGTTGCTGCCGACACGCTCGTACTCGCGCTCCTGCAGCACGCGAAGCAACTTCACCTGAATGGCCGGGGAGAACTCCCCGATCTCATCCAGGAACAGCGTCCCCCCCTCGGCCTGCTCGATACGTCCGATTCGGCGTTCCAGCGCGGTGGTGAAGGCCCCCTTCTCGTGCCCGAACAGTTCGCTCTCCAGCAGGCCCTCGTTCAACGCGGCGCAGTTGACCTTCACCAACGCCCCCTTCGCCCGGGGGCCGGCGTAATGCACCGCGTGGGCCACCAGTTCCTTGCCGGTGCCCGACTCCCCCCGGATCAGCACCGTGGTGTCGCTGCCGGCCACCTGGTGGATGGCCCGGTAGACCTCGCGCATCGCCCCGGAGTTGCCGATGATGTTCTCCGGGCGGAAGCGGTCTTCCAGTTCGCTCCGCAACCGGATGTTCTCGTCTTCCAGCGCCTGCCTCTCGGCGGCCCCGTCGCGGCGGGCCTTGACGTTCGCGGCAATCTGCCCGGCCACGATGCTCAGCAGCTTCACGTCGTCATCGAGGTCCACCGACTCGTCATACTCCCGATCGACCGACAGCGTTCCGGCCACCTGCTGGCCGATGGAGATCGGCACGCAGATGAAGCTCTTCTCCCCGCCGCTGGCGGCCCGCTTGTGCAGGCGGTCCAGAAACATCGGCTCCTGGGATATCCGCGGCACCACGGCCGGCTTGTTGGTCTCCACGACCCGCCCGGTGATGCCCTCGCCGGTGCGAAGCCGCACGCCCCGCCCCCGCCGAGCCGACAGATTGTGCGCCACCTCGAAGAGCAACTCGCTCCCGTCGGGCGACAGCAGCATGATCGTCCCACGCTTGAGTTCCAGGTCGCGGTCGAGGACGTCCAGCACCTCCTCCAACATCTGACGCTGGTTCATGTCCGAGACCAGGATGCCGCTGATGCTGTAAAGGGCCGCCAACTGGCCCCCATGGCGCCGATCGCCGCCGATCAGGACATCTGAGTCTTTCGCATCTTTCGCCATGGCCCGGCACTCCTCGCCGTGAAGGTGAGCACGAAAGGTTCACACTACAAAAACGTAGCAGATGCGCCACATATATACAAGTGTGTAACAAACATTCTCCGGGATCACTCGGCAGGAATAGACACAACTCATTTCCATATATTGCATTACAACATTCTGTCTTTTCTGGCACGCCTGCTGCTACTCACGAAGCCGTGAGTCTGCGCTGACGGCAGGCCAAGTCCAAGCTAAGGAGTCTGACAGGGACAATGATGAGAGTGATTATGTTGGTGAGCGTCTTCCTGGTGAGCCCTGCCATGGCCGCCGCGGGCGAGGGTACGGCCGGGCTGGCGCCGGGCGGGACGTTGGCGACGGCCTTCAGCGGGTTGGACACGATGTGGGTGCTGATCGCGGCGTTCTTCGTGTTCTTCATGCAGGCGGGTTCGGAATGGTCGAAGCGGGGTTCATCCGCGCCGGACTGTTCTACGGCGGCGGGGCCAGCCAGCTCGGCATCCAGGCATTCGGGGCGATCTGCTGTGCCGGCTTCGCGCTGATCGCCATGGGTCTGGTCTTTTTCGCCATCAAGAAAACCGTCGGCCTGCGGGTCGACAAGGACGAGGAGCTCCGCGGCCTCGACGTGGGCGAACACGGGATGGAGGCCTACAGCGGATTCCAGGTGTTCACCACGCAGTGACCGACGGCACCGGAGAGCAAGGGAGCGGCACGAATGAAACTGATTACCGCCTACATACAGCCCGAGAAACTCAACGACGTCAAACAGGCCCTTTATGCCGCCGAGGTCTTCAAGCTTTCGGTCAGCAATGCCCTTGGCTGCGGGCAGCAGAAAGGGTACCATGAGACCTACCGAGGCGTTGACGTCGAGGTGAACCTCCTCAAGAAGGTCCGGATCGAGATCGCCGTCAACGGCGATTTCGTCCAGCCGACCATCGACGCCATCGTCGCGGGGGCCCGGACGGACCGCATCGGCGACGGAAAGATCTTCGTGGTGCCGCTGGAACGGTGCATCCGCATACGCACCGGCGAGGAGGGCCACGACGCCATCGGGTAGCGCTTCGCCGCAAGGAGCCCTCTCGGCGCCGGTGGGAGTGTCTCCGAAATATGTCGTGAACCGGCCTACAATGACATTCTTGTTGTCATTGTGAACAATGCGCTACATTATTGTAGCGTTGCGACGGATACAGCGGGCTTGAGCCTATTGCGTAACTCATTTTCAAACAGTGCTTAACATGTACCCCTTCGGTTTGGTACGGGGTCTGCACTGGCACTCCAGGTGAGACAGGCCAAGTGCGCAACCGGCCTGTACAGACGACGAGGCAGAGAAGAACTGCTCGGGAGGACAAGACGATGACGCTGGCAAACAGTCGGAAGGCAGCCATACACGCGATCTGTGATGCCAAGCCCTTGGGCGGCACCGTGGATTACGCCAGCACCGACGTGCGCGAGGTGTACTGCGAGCACGTCTTCAACGAGGCCGTTCAGCGCGAGCGGCTGCCCGAGGCCATGTTCAGCGCTCTGGAGAGAACCGTCAAGGCCGGGGAGGAGTTGGACCCGGCGATTGCCGACTCGGTAGCGATGGCCATGCGCGACTGGGCCATCGAGCACGGCGCCACGCACTTCACCCACTGGTTCCAGCCGATGACCGGCAGCACGGCCGAGAAGCACGACAGCTTTATCACCCCCACCCGGGAGGGCGACGTGCTGGCCCGCTTCAGCGGGACGGACCTCGTCCGGGGCGAGCCGGACGCCAGCAGCTTCCCCTCGGGCGGGCTGCGGGCGACCTTCGAGGCGCGCGGCTACACCGCCTGGGACCCGTCCAGCCCGGCGTTCATCCTGGACAACCCCAACGGCGCCACGCTGGTGATCCCGACGATGTTCCTCAGTTGGACCGGCGAGGCGCTCGATAAGAAGACCCCCTTGCTGCGCTCGATGGAGTGTCTCAGCCGGCACGCCGTCCGCGTGCTGCGGCTGTTCGGCAACACCACAGTCAATCGCGTGCTTACCACCGTCGGGGCCGAGCAGGAGTACTTCCTGATCGATCGGCGCTTCTACCTCGCCCGACCGGACCTGATCAACACCGGCCGAACGCTCTTCGGTGCCAAGCCGCCGAAAGGGCAGGAGCTGGACGACAACTACTTCGGCGCCATCCCGGAGCGGATCCTCAGCTACATGGCCGAGGTGGAATACGAACTGCTCCGCCTGGGCGTGCCGATCAAGACGCGGCACAACGAGGTGGCCCCGGGCCAGTACGAGATCGCCCCGACTTTCGAGACGGCGAACCTGGCCACGGACCACCAGATGCTGACCATGGAGACCATGCGAAAGGTCGCCGTGCGGCACGGGTTGGCCTGCCTGTTGCACGAGAAGCCTTTCGCCGGGGTCAACGGCTCGGGCAAGCACAACAACTGGTCCGTCACCACCGACGAAGGGGAGAACCTGCTGAGCCCGGGCGACACGCCGGAAGCCAACGCCCAGTTCCTCATCTTCTGCGCCGCGGTGGTGCGGGCGGTGCATAAGTATGCCGGGCTGCTGCGGCTGAGCGTTTGCGGGGCGGGCAACGACCACCGCCTGGGCGCCAACGAGGCCCCGCCGGCGATTATCAGCGTCTTCCTCGGCGGGCAGTTGACCGACATCTTCGAGAAGGTGTCCAACGGCCAGGTCGGTGACAGTACGGCGGCCGGACACATCGAGGTGGGTGTGTCGATGCTGCCGAAGCTGCCCCGTGACGCCGGCGACCGCAACCGCACCAGCCCGTTCGCCTTCACCGGCAACAAGTTCGAGTTCCGCGCGGTCGGCTCCAGCCAAAACGTCGCCGGCTCCAACACCGTGTTGAACACCATCGTGGCCGAATCGCTGGACGTCATCGCCACCCGGCTCGAGGCGGACGTCGCGGCCGGGGAGGACTTCAACGGCGCCGTGGGGAAGCTGCTGGGCGAACTGGTCAACGAATTCAAGCCGGTCCTCTTCGACGGCGACAACTACACCGCCGAGTGGCACGAGGAAGCCGAGCGGCGCGGCCTGCCGAACCTTCGCGGCACCGTCGACTGCGTGCCGCTGGCGATCTCCCCGGAGACGATCAAGCTGTTCGGCACGTACGGCGTTTACAGTGAACGGGAGCTGCACAGCCGGTACGAAATCCTGCTGGAGACCTACGCCACGACGGTCGGCATCGAGGCCAAGACCGCCTCGAACATCGCCCACACGATGATCCTGCCGGCGGGCCTGCGTTACCAGGCCGACGTCGCCGCCGCGGTCGCCGGGGCCACCGCCGCCGGCATCGAGGTGCCCGTCCAGGTCGACCTGCTGCGCACGTTGGCCGAGACGGTGTCGGCCTTCCGCACCGCCACGGTCGCACTCGATGCGCTTCTGGCCGCCGAGGACGATGACGACACGATGACCCACGCCAAGTACCACGCCGAGAAGATCATCCCGGCGATCAAGCAGTTATCGGACGAAGCCAGAAGCTCAGAATCACCAGTAATATACATCTGCGATTCTCAGGAAGCGTCAGAGGCGGAATCCGGCGCATGGCCACGTTACCCAGAGGACAGAAAATCCGGAATGGCAATCGTCCCGCAGTTAAAACCATCGCCCAGTGATTTTGTGGTTCGGAAGCATCAATACTCCACGCCTTTTGGCGCAGATCTGGATCTGCTTCTCAGGGAGCTTGGGGTCACAAAGCTTGTTCTCGCAGGAACAGCGGTGGATGTCTGCATATATTTCATCGCCCGGGACGCCCACACAAGAGGTTATAAGATTGTTGTGCCAAAGGGATGTGTTGTGGCGCTCTCTGAAGGCGACAAGGAAGATTCGCTGAAGCAAATGGAGCAGCTTTT
>SDBU01004384.1_pt1 | contig 17312 bp, 11 predicted proteins | sample 2277071 | NCBI WGS metagenome assembly SDBU01 (sample SAMN10397929, study PRJNA504765) | marine sediment metagenome | isolation source: marine sediment core GS08_GC12, 126 cmbsf | place: Arctic Ocean: Gakkel Ridge, Loki's castle | collected 2008 | reverse complement strand
CGCTGAATCGGACAGCATCGCGCCCAGCGCCGTTTCCATTGAATACGCCCCTCAGGGCAACTATGACCCCGCAACAGGGAGAATGGCCCCGGGAACGGTTGACCTTACCCTGACAGTCAGTGAACCGCTTCTGTCAAGTCCGTTCCTGAGCATCACGCCCGAGGCCGGGATTCCGATCTCTGTTGATTTGACCAAAACCTCTCAGCTGGCGTACTCCGGTTTCTTTGTGATCTCGGACAGCACCCCCACGGGGACTGCGTATGCGGTTTTCTCTGCAAGGGATCTTGTCGCGAACCGAGGTACGGAGATCGAAGCGGGCGGCTCTATCCAGATTGACACAGACGGGCCGGCCATAAGCCACATCACTACCCAGCCGGGCGGGCTCATCCAGAATGATGAAAACGATCCGGTTGCCGTCGTGGTGACCGTTGGTCTTGACGAGGCCATGAAAGCGGGCGATACCCCGGCGCTTTCCTATCTCCTTTCGGGACCAGGGCGCACTGCCATTGCCATAGACCAGGTTACCCAGGTCGCCACCGAACCCGGCCACGCCGAGACCTGGCAGGGCACCTTTGTCATGCCTGCTGACGCAGGTTTGGCAGAACCGGAAACCTTCTCGTACACCTATCAAGGCGTGGATGACCTGGACAATGTGAGCGACAAAATCCTATGCCCCAACCTCTTCCAGGTATACCAGGGAGACCTGCCGCCCTTTTCGCCCCCCGAGGGTTTTACGGGCGAGGCCCTTGCCGACGGCAAGATCAAGCTTACCTGGAACGAAGTCGAGGGCGCAGTGGGTTATCAGCTTTACCGCCAGGCCCCAGGAGAAGCCGAGCTCACCCCTTATCAGCAGCTTGGCACAGTCCTGGAATTCATGGATGAGCCATCCACAGAGGGGGACTACATTTATGCCATTGCCAGCATTCGGCAGGAGAACGAGCAGGAGGCCGTAAGCGCAATGAGCGCGCCAATTGAGGTATCATCCGATGCCACTTCACCTGGTGCGCTCCTGAACCTGTCCCTGGAACTCGTGCCCCAGGGGATCAAGGCGGTGTGGGAAGCGCCTCCATACACCGAGCCCGTTACCTACTCCCTCTACCGGGCCGATCTTGCTGAAATCATTTCCGTGGAAGGGCTCACGCCCCTGGCAACGGGCATCACCGAAACCACGGCCATAGACTCGAATCCATCTCCAACGGATCACTCGTATGTGGTCACGGCCGTGGATGAGGCGGGGAACGAATCCGCTCCCTCCAATTCCTTCTACCTCAACTTTGATCTCCTGCCCGTCTCAAGCATTACAGTGCAGCAGCAGGATACGGCTCCGCCGGTGGTCTCCTGGACCCATCCGGGCGGAAGCATTGCAGGCTGCGACCTGTACGTCGGTCCGGAAGGCGGCGAGGTCAAGCTCAATGATGCGCTCCTGACCGCCCTCACGTACACGGACAGCGGGTATGCCGGGGACGAGCGGCGCTACACGATCATTGCCGTGGACGACTATGCTCAAGAGAGCCTGGGCCGAAGCATCACCCTGCCCGTGGTGCGTGCAGCCATGCCGGAGGGTGAAAGGATCAAGCGCGGTATCATGAACCGCCTGCAATACGAGGTGAAGAACGACGCCACAGCAGCCGTAGGACCAATGCGTTTGAAGGTCCTGGTGGAAGGCCACGATCATACCTCGCAATCCTGTACCGTGGATGCCGGCGCATCCCGGGTGGTCGCTGTAACCATTGGCGGCTATGAGGATCTTCCGGACCTTGCGGCCATCACCACCACCATCGAGATCAGCCCGAATGAGGGTGAAAAAGTAGAAATTGTCCGGACCGGTGACATCGAGGTGGGTGACGGCATGCTGGTGGTACAAATCTTAAACGAGGAATTCACCCGGGGCGGCACGGGGAGTGTATGGTTTACCCTGGAAAACACGGGAGAAGAAGAGATTGAGGTCATCACAGCCAGCAACTCAGGCAGTGCCGCCTCTGACGACATCACCTTCTATCTCCTGGATCAGGACGACAACGTGCTATCCTCCATGGCCTTCAAGCAGGCGCTTGGCAACGGGGTGTTGACCCTTTCAAACGGCAACACCGTTGCCCGCATTCCTGCCGGAAGCACCTTTACCTCAGAGCAGATGGACATCCCTGTCCCGGCAAATGCCCCGGATGATGTGGCTATCCAACTTGTAATCTCCAATATTTACTTCCATCAGGGAAGAGAGGACCAGGTCAAGATGGACGGGCTGAGCACCACCCACCAGGTTACTCTTATCGACACCTCGTACTATGGCGAGGTCCTGAGCATCACCCCTGAAAGTTCCACGGGCGATCAGGACATCGTGATCACCGGACAGGCCGTGGAGCGGGGAACCGGGCTTCCCATGGCTGAGGTGCCTCTTGAGCTGGTGATATCTGTCAACGGCTTTGATCGCACCTATCAGATTTTCACCAATAGCGAGGGAGACTATTCTTTTACCTTCACGCCATTGGCCGGAGAGTCCGGCATATACAACGTGCGGGCCGTGCATCCGGATCTTTTGGATCGTCCCGTCCACGGACAGTTTGTGATCAACCGGGTGAGCATCAGCCCGGCAACCATTAACCTGAGTATTCCTTACAACTACGAACAGGGCATTGGCATTAAAGTCAGCACTGGTGATGGTACAGAGGTAAACAACCTCAGATTGGTTTACGAGGAACTGGATCAGCCCGAAGGGGTGTTGCCTGAAGGGGTGCATCTTGACCTGGGTGCTGCCGTATCATTTCTTAGTTCCGCACAGACGGCAAATCTCGGTTTCACCATCTGGGCCGACAACACCGCTGCTGAAACAGGATCGCTTGTCCTCAAGGTCAAGAGCGATGAGACCGGCGATGACGCGTGGGGAACCGTCCTGATCAACACCCATTTTTCAGAGGCCAGCCCGGCTCTTTATTTTACACCAAACCATGTGGAAACAGGCGTTGCACGTAATAATATTGTTACTGAAACGCTTGTCCTCGAGAACAAGGGCCTGGCCGACCTTTATGATGTTTGGCTCACGATCGTAAATCAGGACGGAACCAAAGCGCCCGAATGGGTCCATCTGAATTCCCGGTCTGACCAGGGCGCCATCCGGCTGGGTGATACGCGCGAGATCAGCATATCCTTTTCACCCACAGATTCCGTACCTGAAGGAATTTACTCATTTTATCTCCGTGTCACAAGCTCCAACTATCAGACGACTGACATTGGCCTGTATGTCTCTGTGACCCAGTCCGGCATCGGAAACGTTCTATTTAAAGTGTCCGACATCTATACCGGCACCCTCGATTTCGATAATGAGCCCATCCAGGGGCTGGCCGGGGCGAATATTAAGGTGCAAAACGAACAGGTGCTGACCGTTGAGGAGACCAAAACCACGGACAGCCTGGGCGAGGCTTATTTTGCCGATCTTCCGGCAGGCATGTACAAGTGCCGCGTTACGGCGGGCAACCACCAGGAATACATCGGCCGCTTCTGGATCAAGCCGGGCATCACGGTGAACGAAGAGGTATTTTTAGACTACAACCTAGTCACCGTGGAATGGGCAGTGACGGAGACCACCATACAAGACAGGTATGAGATTGTCCTGAATGCTACGTATGAGACAGATGTGCCTGCCCCGGTGGTGGTGGCGGAGCCGCCTTCAGTAACGTTGCCGCAGATGGCGACAGGTGATGTCTATAATGCTGAGTTCACACTGGTCAACCACGGTCTTATCCGGGCAGACAATATCAAATTTGTTGTGCCTCAGGGTGATCAGAATTTTCGCTGTGAAATATTGTCGGGTCTGCCCGACTTCCTTGAGGCAAAGGACTCGATCGCCGTAGCGTATCGCGTGACCTGTCTCCAGTCTCTTGATCAGGAAGAAGGAGGCCAAGGAAGTGGTGGCGCCGGAGGGACTTATTATTCGAGTACCATCACCATACCGTATGAGTACAAATGTGCGCATGGCGACAGATTGTTTCCTTCCACCAGCTTCACCATTTTTAGCTCATATACCGTTGAGGGGGCAGGAGGAGGTGGTTCTCCAACCGTAAACATCGGGGCTGGAGGCGGCGGGGGCGGCATATCTTCCCCCGCGCCCGCTCCGACTGAAATTGGGGGCGCTAAATGCTTTCCTAAGCCTCCCAGAAAAGAGTGCTTTCGTGACAAGTGCCAACAGAAGCAAACATGCAAGAACATCAGCGCCCCTGTGGGTTCTTCAGTCAACACCTTGTTGCGGGAATTCAACGAGGATATTGTCGATCTCTCCGTCAAGGTGCCAGGGGGCGTGATTTCTGTTCAAAGGTCCTATTATGATGACCAGTGGTATTGGAAGCATACTACCAAACTGAAATTCCATCATCCTGATGGAAAATATGTCAGACAAGGAGACTATCGTGTTTTTCGTGATGTTCATGATTCTACAAAATTTGATAAGATTGATAGAATTAACAGAGCTGGCGTCATTTACGAACCAATAGGTGGAAACGCGATTACGCAACAAGTAGGAGCAGTGTTTGCCCATGGAACCTCCCGAATGAGCCGTACGGATATTGGCTGGCGCTGGGACGATGAATTTGGAAACTGGGAAAACTATGATCTCCACAGTTGCTTGATTTCATACGGAAACCGCACCGGCGTTGTTTGCAAGCTTTTGTATATGGGTGACCAACTTGTGGGTCTTGCCGATAGAGATGACAGGCAGGTCATGTGGTATGGCTGTGCCGGAAGGAATGTATACTCTGTGCAGGATATTGATAACCGGCGGGTTGAGTATCAAAATAGCTTGCTTGAAAAGTCCTGGAATCGCGAGGATGGGTCTTTGAATTATGCACTTTTGGAAGTCACGGACGTGTTCGGGAATAAAACATTTTATGAGTATAAGACAGTTCCAGAACTGAGAGTGGCCGGATCTTTTGAGACCACATCTTCGGGCTTGGGCTCGGGTGGTGGCGGTGGTTCTGGCGGTGTGGCGCAGGTGGATGAGAACCGGCGATATGCGATCACGAAAATCACTGATCCAGCTGGCTACGTGACACAGATATTCTATGATATCGAAGGCGGTGTTTCAGGCGTTGTGACCGACCAGTTACACGTTCATTTCTTCGAGTATGACTATGATGACCATAAAAAAGAGTATTATGCCCGGATCATAAACTCGGCAGGCATGGTCAAGGAAATCTGGTACGACGCGGATGGAGACACCAAGCAGGTTGATGTCAACGGCAGGACCATTCAAAAGATCGTCAAAGACGGGCGCAACCTCATCATCACAGATGAAAAAGGAAATGTTACAAGGAAAGAATTTGACGAGTGGGATAATCTCACCAAGGTCATCTATCCGGACGGTTCCACGAAGACCAATGAGTACGAGCACACCTTCAATAGACGGATAAAGGAAATTGATGAGAGAGGGGTCGTTACGGAATATGAGTATGATATCTCAGGCAATATGACCAGGAAGGTGGAGGCAGCAGGCACGGACAATGAGCGGGTAACAGAGTATACCTATGACAGTTATGGCAACCAGCTCACCATCAAGGTGCTGGCAGATGCGGACACCGTAGAAGCCCTTACGACAATGACCTATGATGCTAACGGCAATCTGGAAACCATTACCGATCCTGAAGGGAATCTAACCCAGTTCACATCCTATGACGGCATGGGCAATGTCCTTACCAAGATAGATGCCAGAGGTAAGGTCTGGACCTATGAGTACGATGCTGCGGGGAGGCTCAAGAAGATCATTGACCCGCTGACCAATGCCACGGAGTTTTTCTACGACGAGGTGGGCAACAAGGTCCGGGAGGTTGACGCAGAAACCAAGGAGAAGACCTACGAGTATGACGGAGACGACAATTTGATCAAGAGCACGGATGGTGCATTGAACGAGACTCTCTTCGAATACAACACGGACGGGAAGCTAACCAAGCAGACCGATCCGGAAGCAAAGGAGATCCATTACCAGTACGATTCTGAAGGGCGTCTGACAAAGACCATTGACGGAAATGGCAATGAGATCGTTATGGAATATGATGACACACCGGGTACGGGCTGTTCCTCGTGCTCAGGAGGCAGTGCGGATCAACCGTCGAGGGTCCAATACCCCACATTTGCCAGGGAGATCGTGTATGACGTCCGGGGCAGAAAGACAGTAGAAAAGGATGTCTTGAGTGATACGGAGCAGTATTTGAGCCAGTTTGAATACGATCTTTCCGGTAACCTGATTTTGAAAACAGACAAAGAAGGAAAGACCACAACCTATGAGTATGACGAGTTGAACAGGCTAAAGAAGGTCATGGATCCTCTGGCCAAGGAGACAGAGTACACCTATGACGACCGGGACAACCTGATTGCCCTTGAGGACGGCAACGATCATGTAACCGCCTTTGAATACGACGGCAACAACCGGCTGGTCAAAGAGACCCGGCCTATGGGTGAGGAGACCACGTATCAGCATGATGGGGTCGGAAACCTGATCCGGAAGATCGATGCAAAGAACCAGAAGACAGAGTATCAGTATGATGATGCGGGAAGATTGGTGGAGATGCGGTATTTTGATCCTGTTGATCCTGTAAATCCTGTCAAAGTTGTTTCCTTTACCTACGATAAAGTAGGCAATCTTAAGACGTACGACGATGCTGTGACATCGGGGCAGTATGGGTACGATGATGCCTACCGGAAAACTACGGAGACGGTCAATTACGGTCTGTTTCAATTAACGAATGCTTATACCTACTATAAGAACGGGGCCAAACAAACCTTTACCGGGCCGGACGCTGTCACCTACGACTATACCTATGATGCCAACAACCTGTTGACTGGTGTTGAGATACCAGGTAAGGGTTTTATTACCTACACGGCTTACACCTGGAATCGCCCGGCTTCAATGACCCTTCCGGGGGGGTCGACCAAGGATTATGTGTATGACCCTCTGATGAGGGTGAAACAGATCACAGCAAAAGATCCGGCCCAGAACGTATTGATGAATTATCAGTATAATTATGATAAGATGGACAACATTGCCGGCAAGGGCACCGAGCATGGGAACTATGCTTACGGTTATGACGAACTGTATCGGCTTGCCAGTGCGGATAATCCTACGCTTGATGATGAAGCATTCAGCTATGACTCTGTGGGCAACAGGCTGACCGCTGCTGGGGTAACTGGTGATTGGTCATACAACCAAAACAATGAGCTTGGCGGCTATGACAATGTGTCATTTGTCTATGATGACAACGGTAACATGATCCAGAAGACCGTTGGTGTTGTTGTTACCAACTTCGTCTACAACATTGAAGACCGGTTGGCGGAAGTCAGAGATGGCTCCGATGCTCTGATTGGTTCATACTATTATGATCCCTTCGGCAGAAGGTTGTGGAAGGATGTCGGAGGAACTAAGACCTATTTCCTCTATGCAGATGAGGGGTTGGTTGGAGAGTATGATAACACTGGAGCCGAAATCAAAACTTATGGCTACAAACCTGGTTCAACCTGGACAACTGATCCGTTGTTCATGAAGGTGGGAAGTAACTATTACTTCTATAACAATGACCACCTTGGGACGCCTCAGAAGATAACAGCGAGTAATGGGGCTGTGGTGTGGAGTACGAAGTATGAGTCGTTTGGTGGGGCGACGGTAGAGGTTGAGACGGTGGAGAGTAATTTGAGGTTCCCGGGCCAGTATTACGATAGCGAGACTGGGCTGCACTATAACTACTTCAGGTATTATGATCCGAGGACAGGGAGGTATACGGCCAAGGATCCGATTGGATTCTCAGGAGGGGATACAGATCTTTACGCTTACTGCCTCAATAATCCGATCAACTTCGTTGACGTGGTTGGGTTGAGGATGACATGGGGGATGACGATAAAGTTGGTGTGTTCTTCTTATTGTTTTGGAAAAGCTATGATCTGTCACATGAATTGCTCAGAAGCTTCTGATGAATGCAACGGAGGGAAAAAAGAATGTCAAGTTAAATGTAACGAGGGGTGGCTAAGCTGTATGGACGTATGCTTTCCACAATGGAGAAACTATGAGCCGGATCCATTCCCTCCAAGCGGCCCACCTAGTGGTAGTGGCGGGGGCGGAGCCGGCGAAGGCTTCTAGAATCCTGAATGCTCATGCTATAGAGTTTACGTTCCAGCAATGATTGAGACCCTATTAACTATTATCGTACCTGGCCTAGGCCATCTGTATTATGGCTATAAGAAAAGAGCCTTTTTGCTGATCACCCTCAGCATTCTGGGGGCATATTTCATGCCATTGTATTTATTCTTATACCCCTATGCTGTGTATGATATTGGAAAGTTATCTTGAAACATCCTCGGCTTCAAATATCCAAGATTGTGGCAAGTTATGTTGAAGGCGGGACGCCTCAGAGCCCCCGATATGTTGTGGGTGTCTTGGTTGCTGTTCAATCACGAGCGTCCATACTATATGTCGGAGACTCGTATTAGGAATCACATGATACCCCTTATTCTGTCTATCCTCTTACCTGGCTTAGGCCAGTTCTATTACGGCAAGAACGTCAGAGCCATTCTCATGCTCATTTTGGCCATTAGTCCTCTGTATCCGGCTGCGCTGGTATGGAGCGTTATTGATGTACTGAGACTGAACAAACAGGGCATACAGCCCAGATTTGAGGCAAAAGAGGCAGTGTGGGCAATTGTTCTGCTCCTTGTTATAATCCCAACGTGTCTTTTCATTGCATTTTCTGGGATGTTTGCCGTTGGCAGATGGTATTCCGACAACTTCGTAAAAGCAAACGCGAGCTATGAAGAGGGTAACCAAATTTTCTCGGCCATACAAAGATACCATAAACGCTCGGGCGAACATCCTACAGATATTTCTGGCCTGATCCAAGGCATACCTATCCGGTCAGGTTGGACAACTGACGGATGGGGAGAGGAATATGTTTATGAAGTGATAGATGATGGACAAGATTTCAGGCTAATTTCAAAAGGCAAGGACCGTACTTTAGGAAGTGAAGACGATATAGTTTTTCATTAGTCAAAACAATTCCCCCTCCTAACCCGTAGCTGCACCTGACGGGCATACATCTTCTGCAAGTCCGGCATGATCTCGCCACAGGTGAGCTTATCGTTATGAGGTTTTAGATTATGCTTAGAAAATTTACCTTACCCTGTGTTTTATTTTTCTTCCTTATTTTCCAGGCCCCTTATATTCAAGCAGAGACCAATCCTCTGCTATTTCCCGCCAAAAAGCAACCATGGGTCAACGACTTTGCAAACCTAATTGGCTCTGAGGACAAAAAAACAATAGAGTCTCTTTGCAAGGAAATAGAAAATGAAGAGCTTGCTACTATTGTGGTTTGCACAATCGAGTCAATACCAAAAGTTAAAAAAGAGTATGAAAAGGTACTTTCTTACGGCACCGATTTATTTAATTTTTGGCGGCTTCCCAAGGAAGGCGTTTTGATACTAATAAGCAGAAAAGACAGAAAAACAGCGATATGCACTGGTTATATAACTGAATACTTTTTGCCTGATGGGGATGCCGGAGAGGTACTGCGTAAATACTTGATTCCCAATTTCAAAAACGGTGACTATGGAAAAGGAATTATTGAAGGAATTACTGAAGCGAGAAAACTTATGCTAAAAAATAGGAAGCTTATGTACCCTGAGAAATACAAATAGTATTTTAATTTTTATTTAATAGGTTGTTTCCATATTAATTTATCTCATAACCACTCGCCGTAGCGGACGCGTAAACCGCGCCCTGAGGTCGATTGTTCAGATTTGAAAGGATATTCATTCTTGGGTAAAACCACCACTCTTTTTATGTTAGTGCCAACGGGGTTTTTTGTCTTAATTGGATTATTGGGTGAAGACTAGGGACGTGCATAAATAAGTAAATAACTACCATCACGGCGGTAGATGGAATTACTTCTTCTATCGCCTTTTCTTTTTCCAATGTGGACTATGAAGCCTTCCAATTGAGCCACTCGTACACGTATTTCAAGAATGGGAGGAAAAAAACCTTTACCGGGCCGGACGCTGTCACCTACGACTATACCTATGATGCCAACAACCAGTTGACTGGACAATGCCCTATCTTGTTTGATTTCCGCATCTACCGCTATGGATAACAAAAAGATAATTTGGCTAGCAATGAAAGGACTTGCGTTTGCCAGTATCGGTGGGGTTCTTTACAGTCTCTATTGTATGAGAGGAGTCTGACCTGCAACAATTGTTACCAGTATGGTGACTAGGGTTATTCCATTACTAGTCCTGTACTATATTTTTGATTCTATCGCAAGACGCGTGAAAAGGGAGTAAGGACCCAGCCCGGTTTGGTGGGTTCCGCCCACCAATTCGTTGACGTTGCTAACCGGCAGCCAAAATGGTGTGTACGTGACTATAGCCATGACAAAATTGAAGGACCTGGTATAGATCCGGACGTCACCCCGTTCCAGATACCGTTTTGATAGGAGTATACAATCTTCGGGAGTAGGACTTCATGGGAATAAGATGACGCAAGATTCATGATTACAAGAAAGCATCAAGCATTGACGGGATTCCATGATAAGGCAATAATATCGGAAGCCAAACGGGGTGCGGTTCTGGGCGGGACTACGCATTAAAACCCAGGCCATATCGAGGCCCAAGGTATCCCAATCCTCTGAATTCATACGGGAAAGGGGCTGCCGTTGGGACTACCAAATAATAAAAAGGGGTTAGCCTCTGTCGGCTAATCCCTTTTCCTTTTGAGGGCACAATTCCACCCACTATTCCCAACCAGGAGTTGCCTTTTCATTCTGAGGAACAGCCGTTGCTCATCACATTCATCCCAAACGACTTAATTTTCGCCCTTATTTTGTCCGCAATAAAATGATATTGTCTTTTAGGCAACTTGTGGCATACTAGACGGCAAAGAACAATTATCGAGGCACCTTATGAGGAGGTTGCGTCATCACGAATACGAAAGCGCGAGTTGAGCGAAGAAAGCATAAGCGGTTCCGGGTCCGGGCCGGTGCGTTTGTCATACTCAAGCCCTGTCCCCCTGGTACTGGAGCATGTCGACTAATAGATATCAGCATGGGCGGACTTACATTTGATTGTTTTATAAGCCAAGAGCTACCAATCGAAGCAACTGAGGTGGACATATTCCTGACAGATAGTCAGCTTGATGTTCCTAACGTACCGTGTCGAAGTATGTGGAATTTGACAATGTACGAAAGGCCCCCGGCTTCTATATACAGAAGGCGATGTGGCGTGGAATTTGGAGAGTTGACGCCTCACCAGAAATCTCGGCTGGAATATTTCATCGAGAAACACAGCACGCGTGGAGCATAAGTTTAAAAGCTAAACCTATATGCAATTGTCAAAGGGCAAGAGCCGGGTCAGCAATGGCCCTGCCTTTTCGTTTGCCCAGCGAACCCCATATATAGTGTTCCAACAGTTCGACCCAAGGCTTATACTTTCTGCTGTTTCTCTCTACTTCGGCCCACGCTCAACATGAACCATGACTGTGATACCGCTGCGCCACCATGGAGAGCGTCGCGGGTATAATTATGAGAGTAAGGACTATATTAGGAATCGTTGTATCGCCACCTTTATTTTTGGTGGGGTTGACCTTGCGCGTGGGTTCCTGGCTAATTGCAGAGGCGCTCCAAGGGTGCATAACAGGATACTCGTGGCTGTACTGGAGACTTGCTCCGACCATAGAGAGTTGGTTAAAGCGAAACAGGTAATAACGATTGAGGAGTGGGCGGAACAGTGGAAGCAGTGATAGTCTGGAGAAGGGGGACGTCCATGACATTTGGACATTTTTACTGAGGCAGCTATGGACGTCCATAAATAAATAACTATCTGAACAACGAACCGAAATTATTTGCTTATTTATGGACGTCCCTATTACAACTGGTGTTTTCCTTTTTATGAGTTTTTCCTTGACATGCAGGAGTGGCTACCTTAGGCTGAAATGCACGGTCCAATATCACCCTTCTATATCAGGGAGACGGATCTAGTACGCGAATTAGGTTCTCTGCTTTAGAGCCCGCTTAAAAATCGATCTTTCGCCGCAGCGATGCGGTTTTGGTAGCGTCTTCCAGAGTAACACCTGACAAGCAGTACGAAAGAATGAAGAAAGGAGGACAGTCGCTATGGCAGAAGGAACCGTAAAGTGGTTTAGCGACCGCAAGGGATTTGGCTTTATCGAGCAGGAGGATGGCGAGGACGTATTCGTTCATCACTCCGCTATTAGCGGGTCTGGATTTAAGAGCCTTGCTGAGGGTGACCGGGTGGCCTTCGATATAGAACAGGGTGCGAAAGGACCTTCGGCAAAGAACGTTACCAGGCTTTAGACCGGAGCTGTTCGATCAACATAGGCATCTTCGTCAAGATTAGGCGAGATGCCTTTCTTCTTCTAGAGTCGTCCTCCAGGATATGTCCCGATAAATGAGAGTAATAATTTTGACAAAACATATGGAACTCCAAACTAAGGGCGCAGGAAACAAGGTTTGCCGCGGTCAAAATGAATATCTATGTAGGTAATCTGTCGCATGAAAGCACGGAAAAAGACTTGCGAGAGGCCTTTGAAGTTTTCGGGGACGTTGCATCCGTTAAGATCATTACGGACAGGCACACTGGTGCATCAAGAGGATTCGGATTCGTTGAGATGCCCACCAAAACCGAAGGCGAGGCAGCGATCACTGCCCTGAACGACAAAGCATTGAAGGGACGAACGCTTAGGGTTGATGAGGCTCGCCCTCGCCCCGAAGGTCGTCGGGGTGGAGCAGGCAGAGGTGGTGGGCGCCGCTCTTGGTAAGCGCCGCTTGGGCATAATAGAGTCATGCCAGAAGTTCACATAGCACATTAACATCTGCGGTTCAGGATCTTTTGCACAAATCTCACGCATGGAAAGAAAGGGGGGATAAATTTGAGAGGGTTTAGTAGCCTGGAGGTTACAGTCTTGCACAATGACCTTGAACAGGCCATGAGAGTGTTGAAAAAGAAGTTGCAGAAAGACGGCCTTTTCCGACGACTAAAAGCCAAGAGGAGCTACGAAAAACCGAGCGATTGCCGCCGTCGAAAACGTCGCGAGAGTGAAAGAAGGCGAAGAAGAAATCGCTTGAAAGGGTCCGGATACGCCAGTTAATACAGGTCAACATCCTGTTTCACCATCTGATCCATGATGGCTGAGGTCCACCCGAAATAATGGGGGTTAAGAGATGGCGAAGAAGTCAAGACCCACTTTTCAGAAACGGGTAAAGGAACTGGCACGGCAGCGGAAACGCGAGGCTAAGGAAGCTCGTCGGCTGGAGACCAAGGAGCGTAAGGCCAAAGCAAAGCCGAGGGTCGGTGATGAAGATCCGGATATCGCGGGCATAAGACCGGGCCCACAGCCGCTACCCGGGCAGTGGGATGATATTAGCGACGAGGAATAGCTCTTGAGGGGGGGGTCACGATGCAGCGGAGATCCCGTCTTGACGGGGCTGCAGGGAGCTTCAATAAAGAAAGGGAAGAAATGATTGCCGATATTATCCTTATTCTATGTGTCATGTTCCTGGGGGGTGTGTTGGGTCTCATTGCAGAGTTCCTCAAATACCTGTATCCTATATATTTAGCCTTGCTGTTTCTCCTTGCTGCTCAATTGCTGACCTTGTTGGGAAGAATGATGAAGCTGACCGTTAAGGAAGGCAGCTATGGACATTCATAAATAAATTAAGTATCTGAACAGGGAATCCAAGTTATTTACTATTTATGGACGTCCCTCCTACCCCACCCCCAGCATCTTGTGTCCAATTAACATCCGACTATAGCTCCAGCCCTCTTCCGACACTTCTGACCCTTCAACCATGTTGTGTCCGTAGTGGCACAATCCAGTCATTTCTCCAACTATACCAGGTACTTTTCTTCAAGCAAAATTGGCATTTCACCCCATTGAATTTTCATTTTGATGTGATACGAGGACAATTGGAGAGATGTGCACACAATAGCCTCCTGCCTTTTTCATTAGACCAAATGCCTCGGCTGTGATATGTGAGCCCTATCAATTATGGATGCTGTAAGCTTAATTCGAAGATCAAAAAACCATGGGGGAGATTGCTAAGATGATAAAATTTCTGTGTGACTTGTGTGGGAAGGATATATCTGAAAAGGTCCATGATTCCGTCAAACAATTTTGCGGGAGGGATCATTTTGAGCAAAGTATAATACCAGGGGTGACACAAGACGATAGCACACAGCTGTCAGGTATGCGGTATGAAGTTGAGCACGAAAGAAAGCCAGTTTATTTAGACGTACAACTTCTTGACGAATTGTCGAAATTGATACATGCATCTGCATGGGGTATGCCTGCGGCTACTATGCAGTGCAGCAATTGTGCCCCAGGACATGCAGAGAGGAAAAAAGGGAGAGCAATAACAATTTTCACAAGAATTGCTGAGACACGATGTGCTAACTGAAATGCCAGGGGTAGCTCTCAGCCAACAGAGAAGTTGACCATTTGACCGGCCTCGCTCCCCGCGCACGAAGTGCTGCCGTAAGGCAGAACGCCCGTCCTTTAGGGCGGGGAGGCTTCACATATTGATAGATTCCTTAATGTGAGAAGTATGGCGTGAAGGATATTACCGTTGACGCGATGCTCCTATAGAGGGTGAGGGTACCGACTGAGTCGCGCCATTCTCCGGGAGAGATAGATATGGGCAAAGAACCTTTTGTAGTCCTTATGGCTGAGGACAATGAACACGACATTGTGGCGACCAAACGGGCATGGAAGAAGCATCACATCGCCAACCCACTCTACATCGTCAACGACGGTGAGGAGTGCTTAGACTTTCTCCGCCAGAGAGGGAAGTATGGTGAACCATACTCCGCCCCACCGCCTGGCATCCTTCTACTTGACATCAACATGCCCAAGATGGACGGTCTTGCCGTCTTAGAGCACATTAGAGAAGACGAGAAGTGGCGTCATCTACCTGTCGTCATCCTCACCACATCAAAGGCCGAAGAAGATCGAATTAGAAGCTATGATCTGGGTGCCAACGCCTACATCGTGAAACCAGTTGGCTTTGAGAATTTTGCTTTGGCAGTAAAAGCCATAAGTCTTTTCTGGCAATTGGTGGAGCTTCCGGCAGGACATCCTGGACCCAAATAGACCACCATCTTGTGTCCGGGACGATAGTATTAGAAGTAGAGATAACTCTATGTGTCTTTACTTCCCTCCACCCTCAAAATGTAAAGATATGATTCTGGATATCTTCAATTGTGCCGGCGAAGTACCTGGACAGACTTGGTGTTGATAGGGGTGGGAAAGTGTCAACTTCCGGTTAGGCTTCCTACCTGGCTTGGCAGGACGGGGTGTTGGATTGGAGTTTTCTTCCGGGGTTAACAACCGACTTTGCGCTGGTTGTTATCTCGCGTGAATAGACGCACCCTAATAGAAACCCCCGATTCTGTGGCCTCTCAGGGCCTCGATCGGGAAAAAATCACGCAGATCAGAAGTCGAACCCCAGGTGCGTGCCAAAAGTCTCACAATGCCGTGGACGTCCTGCTGCGTCATTTTGTAGCTGTTATCATCCATGAACTGGCAGGACTCGCACGGTAAGTCTCGCAAATCCCGCACCGCTGCTGACCTAAGGCACGTGCTGTAATGGCGACAGTTTATGTTTCTCATTTTTCCTTTTGAGGACACCCCCTTCCTTTGGAGCTGCCGGGGACCGGTTCCGCGGCTCCCATATTTGTCTCAATGTTAGTAATCACATAGAATCTCTTCCCTGAATATGCCCTCGATTATGCTGTAGTAGTGCATATGGTCAGGAAGTATGTCGCTTAACCAGGCCACATCTATGTACCATTCGAGGCTGTCACCCACCATCAAGCTGTGACAGGGTGGGTCTATCTCCTGAGCTCTAATAACTTCCAGCTCTTTCAGAATCTTTTCAAACTTCTCCCGGTTGCTGATTCGTGCATTGATGTAAAGCTGCTTTGTCTGGTGGTCCAATATGACGGTTCTCACCGCCCTTGGGAAGTCCTGAAATTTCTCTGGGGCAAGCTCGTAAATCACAAGATTGTTGTTGAATCCCTGATTAGCAGTCACTAACTCTGAGTTCATTTCCCCTCCCTTTTTTGTTCTGTTGCCATCTGTTTCAAGGCTTTGCCCAATTGGCTTTTGGGGTCGATGCTCCCTAGGTCCAGGTCCAGGACAGCTTGGGTGATTCTGGTCCGATAGGCTCCCTTGAACCTGTCAATCCCGAATTGTTGAGAACCGATGAAGGCAAGTCGGTCCACCACATTACATGCCTGGACAATTGTCTCGCCCTGGTCGCGGTCCCCCGTAGCCGCCAGTGCCTTGATGCCCGCTCTTTCATAGTTTCTCAATTTGAAACTGGTTGGATGCTTCTTCAAATCAACCATAAGAACGCCGTCCCTTTGAACTACTTTATGTATAATTCACTACCATAACCAGAAAGTAGTGTCAAGGAGTTTCTTTGCGAAGTGCTGCCGTGAGGCAAAACGCCCGTCCTTCAGTGCGGGAGGCTTCACATCAAATGTGGCGCGGGTCCGCGTCAGTCCGGCGAGGCTTTACAAATTGGTTGATGTGGAGTGGGGGATATGCTATTTGTCACTCAGATGTACCAGGAATGGCGGCCCGATCTAATCGGGCTTGTGTCAACAAAAAAGACACTTGGTATTGTAAAAGAAACCGCTTCTTGAGCGAGGAGGTTGTAATGGTTACTATTATTGCGGGTATTGTCCTGCTGTTATTCTTTTTGGCTTCGGCCATAAGAATCCTCAATGAGTATGAGCGTGGGGTCATCTTCCGCCTGGGGCGGGTCATCAGCGCCAAAGGCCCGGGCCTGATCATTCTGATACCCATTGTGGACAAAATGGTGAAGGTAAGCCTGCGCCTGATCGCCATGGATGTTGACCCACAGGATGTGATTACGCGGGACAACGTCTCTGTGAAGGTCAATGCAGTGGTCTACTTTAGGGTTATGGACCCGGTTAAGGCGGTCATTGAGGTGGAGAACTACATGTATGCAACTTCTCAGCTTGCGCAGACCACACTTCGAAGCGTATGCGGCCAGGCTGAGTTGGACGAGCTTCTTTCTGAACGAGAACAGATTAACACCCAGCTCCAGGAGATCCTTGATACACATACGGATCCGTGGGGGATAAAGGTCTCCACTGTGGAGCTCAAGCATATTGATCTCCCGCAGGAGATGCAGAGAGCCATGGCCAAGCAGGCCGAAGCCGAGCGCGAGCGACGTGCCAAGGTGATCAACGCAGAAGGAGAGTATCAGGCAGCGGACAAATTGGCCGCGGCAGCGACCATTATCGGG
>SDBU01004383.1_pt1 | contig 17314 bp, 8 predicted proteins | sample 2277071 | NCBI WGS metagenome assembly SDBU01 (sample SAMN10397929, study PRJNA504765) | marine sediment metagenome | isolation source: marine sediment core GS08_GC12, 126 cmbsf | place: Arctic Ocean: Gakkel Ridge, Loki's castle | collected 2008 | reverse complement strand
TATCCCGGCCTCAAGAGGCACAACCACCTAGCTGGCAATCTGGGAAGAGCGTGGTTTGATCAGCGGCGCCTGTTCTCAGAACTCCCCGTCGCGATACTCGGGACCTCGAACTGCGTCCTCATTCCCCGAGAAACATATAGGAACAGGATGTTCACCACTGGGCCCACACGGCTGCCAGGCGTGCAGCACATCGCAGGCTACGACTATTCGGCCGTGATAGAGAGGGCGAGAGCACTGCCGGAACTCGATGAGCAGGCGGGAGATGTCGTGCTGACCACAGGGTTCTCGAAGGCCGTGGTCTTATCGTTGGCAGACAAGATCAAACACCTGGTCGAAACGGGCAAGATCCGACACTTCTTCCTTGTGGGAGGCTGTGATGCTCCCACGAGGAAAGCCGGCTACTATCGCGAGTTTGTCCAACGGTTGCCGCAGGATACAGTGGTCTTGACCCTTGCGTGTGGCAAGTTCAGGTTCAATGACCTGTATCTTGGCGATATTGAGGGTGTTCCCCGGCTGATCGACCTGGGCCAATGCAACGACTCGATTGTCGCCATAGAGATCGCCGAGGCTCTAGCCGAGTTGTTTGGCGTAGGAATCAACGAACTCCCCCTGACCATCGTCTTGAGTTGGATGGAACAGAAGGCAGTGGCAATCCTCTGGAGCCTCCTCGCCCTTGGGATCAAAGGCATCTACCTGGGTCCCATCCTGCCAGCCTGGGTGAATGATGACATCTTGAAGGTGCTGACAGAGGTCCACGACTTGCGACTCATAGGCGACCCGGACGAAGATATCAAGAAGATGTTGGCGGCGTAGACAGCAGAGCGACGAGGCGACGCTCACGCCCAGGTCTTACCTCCTTGGGACAGCGACCGGTGTGTGGGCCGTGATCGGTCACGGCACACATACGAAGGAGCGATAGCTGACCGACGGCGGGCGCGTCATCAGGCCAGTGTTCAGCCCAACGCCATCCGCGGCCGCCGCATGGCAACGGTACCCCGCATCCGGTGAATCCGGACCGGGGGATCGCCGGTCGCTTGAACTCCACGGCCAAGCGGACGGGACTCCCTCGGCTCGTGAGGGCCGAATGGTCGTCTCCGACGCACCCCGCGATACGTCACCCACATTCACACCGGCCACCACCACGGCTGCAACGCCCTACTGCGGCGAGACCCTATCTACATCAAGACCCTCGGGCCTGGCGAAGTCCTTGTAGCGTGTCTGGATCTCAACGCCGTTCACGCTGCGAGCAAAACCGGCAGTCTTGGCGAACCGCTTTGGCTCAACCTCAAGCGTATTCTCCCCCCGCACTAGCAAGTCGGGATCGAGCCAGAATCTGAACCAGTGGGCCGACATGCCCAGCGGCGCGTCGATTTCCCGAAGAGGCTTGACCACTATTCGCAGCGCCCGCTCGTCGGTGATCTCTGCCTCTTCCCAAGGGAGGACCTTCCCGTTGAACCGGATCTCAACGTCGTCCTCGATGCAGAAGAAGGAGAACCGGATCGTCAGAACCGGCTTGCGCATCTCCCCGTCTTCCTTAGCACTGTCGATATCGTCGGCGACCTGGATAGAAATGGACGCTGTCTTGCCCTCTTCGAGTTGCACCGGCAGTTGGCGATGAGGGATAGGGGTGGATTCACGAGGCTGCAAGATGTAGCGCTTGTCGCGACGAGCATGGGCTTCGGGGTAGGCGACCTCGCGCAGAATCTGGTACTCGGTATTGCTCAAAGGCCAGGGAAGATATCCCAGGTACATCCCGGCAATGCCTTGGCGCAGGAGCGTCTGCCCCAGAGCTCGGTACATCTCTATGTGAGGGCGCGCTGTCCGTTCGTCGTAGACGACTCTGGGAGGACGAATGTAGGCCGCAGCGCCTGCCGCGTTCGCCGTGTCGGCCAACCACCGCGCGTCGAGGCCGGTTTCGAGGAACTCATAGGGCACCTGGCCGACCACAAGGTCAATGCTGCGTTCATTCAGCCATGTCTCCACGTCCAGACCGGCCCCAAGGTTGGCTTCCCTGTTGTGGTGGACGCGCGCCAGTATGGGGATTTCTCTGCCTTGCTCCGTCCCTATCTGGTTCGCCAGCTCCCCTATCTGCCCCACAAAACCGCTCATCAGCGGGGTGTTCTTTTCGACCTCGGCCCTCCTGAAGAGGGGTTGAGCGAACATGAAGTCCAACTCTAGGCCGTCGGGCTCGTATTCCTCCAGAATCTCCTTGATGATGGCCAGCTTGCTGTCTCTGACGATTTTGAGAGAGAAGTCGTAGCACCACTCGGCGTTTGGCACACGTTCGTCCCGTTCCCGAAGGCAGACATCGGCCCCGTGCTTGAGCTTGAGCCAGCCGCAACGCTGGTCTCCCGCCGTCACCAGAAGGCCGGGCACGGCCTTGTCCTGTAGCTTCAGGCTCGGGAATACCTTGAGTCCCGTGGCGCGGCCTCTCTTGATCACTTCCCGCAACTGGTCGGTGCCCATCTTCTTGGCTTCCTGCACCATGCGCATGATCCGCCAGTCGATGTATTGCTCCCAGACCTCCTTCTTCTGGCCCACCACGCGGCCGACTTTGCTGTCGTGGAAGTAGACGTCTCCATATCCCAGACCCAGCACGAGCAGGTCCACTCCGGTCCCCGAGAGCTCATCCACGGGCCACTGAAGCTTGTGAATGCTTGCGGGCGGTTCGATCCTCTTTGCATGGTAGTGATGAGCGTCGTTGTAGTAGATCAGCCGTGGCCTTATCATCATGGTTCCTCCTGGGTCATCTCTCGACCTAAATCCGACTCTGACCTGACTGGCGATTCACGTAAGCTTGATGCGCTCCAGCATCTCCCGGTACCGCTGCTTCCCGTACAGGTCCTTCTTGTACGCCCATCGGGTCTCATGAGGCATGATCTTGAGGCTGCGGTCCTCAATGGGGAGTCTGACCTTGGAATGGTCCCGTCGGTGGGACTCCCTCAACGCAATGGCGATCTCAAGTGCTTTGCGCATGTTATCCCCGCTGGAACGCGGCTCGATGCCCTTATCGAGCGAGTCGACGATGGACTGGACTGAGCCGGCCATGCGCTTACCAGGGCGTCGCCACCCCTCAGCGTCATGGGACTTGTCATCGGGGCCGATGTCTGGGAGCGCACCCTCAATCTCCTTGAGATCAGACATCTTCGGGTTGCCTGAATCGGCGCCCTTCGGCAGCTCCCAGACGTGCAAGGTGTCGAAGTCAGTAGCGAACACTCCCCGCGTGCAGAGCACCTCGATCCCTCTCTTGGCAACGGGACTGCGATGCATGAACGCTTCGATCCCGTTGACGAAGCGCATGTAGCCCGCCCCTCCCCCAATAACATGGTCCCAATCGCTGAAGGGGTCTCCCCACATCCAGCCCACCACCCATTCCAGGTCCGCGAACCCAGCGTACATGCGCATCAGGCCAAGGAAATGGCAGCCTGAGCCGGATATCTCCACACCGCCCACGTAGATGTTGATGCTGCGGACTTCGCCAAGCCGACCCGAGTCTATCAGGTCCTTCGCGTTCCATAGCTCAGGGAAGTTGATTGTGACATCGCCAACGCCGAGTGGCAGGCCGCGTGACCTACATTCCTGCACCATGCGATCGGCATCTGCGAGGGTCGCAGCGATGGGCTTCTCGCAGTAGATGGCCTTGATTCCCACTCCAGTGCGGGCGCACCCAATGACGACCTCGGGGTTCGCGATGACCGGCATGATCGGCGTAGCGATATCGATCTGTTCTTTCCGGAACATCTCCTCATAGCTGCTATAGCCCGGAACGTTGAACCGCTTGCAGAAGAGCTCAAGGTTCTCGGAATCAGGGTCTGCGGCAGCCACGACCTCGGTGGCAGGGTTAAGCGCATATGCGTGCGCGTACTCGGTCCCTTTGATACCGGTCCCTACCATTCCCACACGGTATGTCTCTCTCCTCGCAACTGTCATTTGTTCCATCTCCCTTCTGGCAGTCTGGCGTCTGTGATTGCGTCAAGGCGCAATCGAGAACAGGGCAGGCACGGCCCCAACGGAGTATACCACGCCGAGCGGCCTGCATCGCTTCTCGATTCCTGGCAAGAGCACGGTGACGACCCGGCGGCAAGTCTTGCGCCAAAGACCATCCCCGAGTAGTGCTGTCTCACGCTCGAATGATGACCTCAGTCAAGGTTTCACCCCCTCCAGCAGGGTTATCGCGTCTTAATCGGAAAAGCGAGTTGAGTGATCTGTGGAAACCCATGCAGACTCGCTCCACCCACCAATGATTCCGACACAACAGGCAGGCATCTCACCCTGATGGAGGTCCGAGAGCTAAAGATGAATCAAGCCCTTGGAAGGATCAATGCTTCAAAAGGCGCGGTAGTAGTGTGATGCAAGGGTGTTTCGGTTTTGTGGACGGCCCGTTGGTCAGACATCCGCCTCCGGCGGATTAGCGCCCTCACCCCAGCCCTCTCCCGGCGGGAGAGGGAGCAAGTTGCTGCGCCGGCCAGGCATCGGCATAGCAGCTACGAATATCGTTTCATATGAGAACACGAGTGATTCATTTAGGTGAGATTGCCCCACCCCCGGAATGCCGGGGGCTTGACACGGGAGCCCAACGGGGTTAGGTTTCGGATACGACTGGCTGTGGCACAGACGTTGGCCTGAAATCATGGCCCAGGGGGTTACCATGCAGGTTACCGGTGGCGAGTTCATTCTGGAATATCTCATACGGCAGGGCCCTACCTGGCCGGCATCCCAGGACACGGATGTCTGGCCTTGATGGACGCCTTGCGAGGGAGACAACACCGCATACAGCTCCTACAAGTGCGGCACGAGCAGGCCGCCGTTCACCTGGCCGACGGTTACTTCCGCATAAAGGGCGAGCCACTGGCGGTCTTCACCTCCATCGGACCGGGAGCACTGAACACCGCAGTTGGCTTGGCCACGGCCTTCGTGGACTCCACGGCGGTCGCGGTCATTAGCGGCGAGACCCACACACATATGTTCGGGCGGGGCGTCCTACAGGAAGTAGAACGCAGGCACTGGGCGGACCTCCCTCGTGCGCTGGAGCCGCTGGTGAAGCGATCATGGCAGGTCACCAGTGCAGCCCAGCTACCGTACGTACTCACTAACGCCTTCAATCAGATGCTCGGTGGGAGACCGGGCCCGGTCTTCATCAGCCTGCCCATGGACGTACAGGCTGACATGCTCGACGTCGAGTTGCCAGTGGCGGTCGAGTCGCAGCCGAGGGGGCGCGTCAGAGGAGACCCGGACCAGATATGCCGCGCGGCGACGCTTCTGGCGGAGTCTCAGCGGCCAGTGATCCTGGCAGGGGGTGGTGTGAACCTCTCAGGGGCCTTCCATGAGCTGCGTCAGGTCGCCGAGGCCTTGGGCGCGGCAGTCGTAACCACCTTCCAGGGCAAAGGGTGCTTCCCCGAAGACCATCTGCTCTACGGATGGCACGCCGGCGCCAAAGGGACCTCCTGTGGCAACGCTCTTACCCGCTCCGCTGACGTCATCCTGGCAGTGGGGTGCCGCTTTGCCGATGAAACCACCAGCTCCTACCGCAGAGGCGTTAGCTTCTCCATACCTCCCACCTCGCTCGTACACATCGACATCGATGCCCAGGAGATAGGGAAAAACTATCCTGCCAAAGTAGGCATTGTGGCCGACGCCCGTTCCGCCCTATCGGACCTGTGCCAGGAACTCGGCCAGCTCGTCCCCGACAGGGATTACGAGAAGCTGCCCTATTTCCAGGAAATCCAGGCCCTTAAAGAGGACTGGTTCCGGCAACTGCGCCCTTTGCGCGATTCGGACCGAGTGCCGATGAACATCTCCCGATTCTACAAGGAGTTGCGCAGCGTACTGATGAGAGACGGCATATCGATAACATCCTCGGGACACAGCCAGGCTGCGATAACGGAGTTCCCGGTCTACGAGCCTCGCAGCCACATCACCACCGGGGGCTTCTCCACCATGGGTTTCAGCTTGCCGGCGGCGATGGGGGCCAAGCTGGCCGCCCCGGACCGGCAGGTCATCGCCGTGGTCGGCGACGGCGACTTCATGATGACGATGCAGGAGCTGGCCACCGCCGTACAGTATCACATCCCCATCGTGGTAGCAGTGCTCAACAACCAGGGATGGTGCTCTATCCGCGACCTTCAGAAGGCAGCCTACGGGGAGGAGCGAGCGATAGCCGCAGAATTCAGCAACAGGGATGGTGACTCCTACACCCCCCGTTTCGCCGAGATCGCCCGGGAGTTCGGTGCACACGGCGAGCGAATAGAGCGACCCGATGAGGTGCAGCCCGCGCTCACCCGCGCTTTCCAGACCGGCGGCCCAGCCCTTGTCGAGGTCATGGTGAACCAGGAATACCCCGAGTCGGGCGGCCTGGTAACCGGCTGGTGGGATGTCCCCGTCCCAGCGTACCTGCGAGACCGGCGGCAGAGATATCTTAAGGAGCGGAAAGAGGAGTACCTCGGTCCAGGAGACATGATATGAACGACGCGAGACGTATGCGCATAGGCTTCCATAGCATGGGCCTTCACGAGCACCCGATTGAGGTTGCCATCGACAAGGTGGCCGCCGCCGGCTACGAGGGCATCGAGCTCAACGCCGAAGTCCTCCCGTGGGCGTCGCCTCACGTGACGCCGAGCCTCTCAAGCGAAGAACGCAAGCGATTGCGTCGGCGAGCCAGGGATGCAGGGCTTGCTATCTCGGCTCTCGGGGCGCACTCGAACATGGTTGACGCCAATCCTGAAAGACGGCGGGTCAACCTGGAATACATCCTTGGTTGCATCGACCTGGCTGCTGACATGGGCACGGACGTGACTCACCTGATATCCGGGATGCCACCCGCAGCCGTTCCGCGTCAGGAGGCATGGGGATGGCTGGTGGAGGGTATGGCCCGATGCATCGAGCGTGGCACGGAGCGAGGCCTAAAGGTTGGCTTCGAGCCGGTGGCGACCCAGTTCGTCTGCAACGTTGCCGGTCTCCAGCAGCTTATGGCGGCGCTGGAACCACTCGTGCTCTATGTCAACTATGATCCCAGTCACTACCATGTCCACGGCGACGACCCAGCGGCCGCCGTGCGGACGTTCGCAACGCGCATAGCCCATGTGCACATCAAGGACGCCAGTGGAACGCCCGACGACTACGAGTTCCCACCTCTCGGCGAGGGCCACATCGACTTTCGGAGCGTCATCGACGCGCTGCGAGAGACGGGCTACCAGGGCTTCCTGTCGGCAGAATACGAGGCTAGCGCGTTCGGCTACCACCAATCTGAGGACGAAGTCATAGGAGGCAGTCTCTGTTTCATGCGGCAGCTCCTCGCCTGACTTGAGCCAGGCCTACGTGCGACCAAGTGGAGGGATCACGGCAGAAGAGAGAGTGCTATGGCCTGGTGAATCCGTCGACGGCGAGGCGCGGGTCGGGCTGTGTCCCAAGACCGATAGCCTCACTCTCGTGGAAGAGGAGTACCCCGCCAAGCCGAGATCTCGCTACGTCTTCGCCTACGCTCTTCTGATCTTGGCCCAGGTATCACGCAGCGACACCGTCCGGTTGAATACCAATCGCTCACCGGAGGAATCAACGGAGTCGACGCAGAAATAGCCCTGTCTCTCGAACTGGTAGTGGCTTCCTGGAGTTGCGTCGGCCAGACTTGGCTCAACCCGGCACGACGTCAACGTCTCCGACGAGTTGGGGTTCAGAAGGCTTCTGTAATCAGAGCCATCACCTGCATCATTGGGTCTTTCTGCCGTGAACAGATGATCGAAGAGGCGGACTTCGGCCTCAAGCGAGTGAGGCGCCGAAACCCAATGTATGGTCCCCATGACCTTGCGTCCGTCGGGCGCCTGACCCCCTCGGGTTTTCGGATCATAGGTGCAGTGTAGCTCGACCACCTCCCCGGTCTGTTCGTCCTTGACCACCCCGACGCACGTGATGAAATACCCGTACCGCAGCCGTACCTCACGTCCGGGGGCCAGGCGGAAGAACTTCCTCGGTGGGTTCTCACGGAAGTCCTCTCGTTCGATGTATAGCTCGCGCGAGAAAGGGACCCTACGGGACCCCATGTCGGGATCCTCTGGGTTGTTCACTGCCGCCAGTTCTTCTACCTTTTTTTCGGGGTAGTTGTCGATAACCACTCGAAGTGGATGCAGCACACCCATGACGCGTGGCGCCCGCTTGTTCAGGTCTTCGCGGACGCAGTGCTCAAGCAGGCCTATTTCGACCGTGTTTTCCCTCTTGGCCACCCCAACGCGTTCGAGGAAGTCCCGGATTGACTCCGGGGTGTAGCCGCGTCTTCGCATACCGGACAGGGTCGGCATCCGTGGATCGTCCCAGCCGGCCACAAGCCCTCGCTCCACCAATTGCAGGAGCTTTCGCTTGCTAATCACGGTGTGACTCAGATTGAGCCGGGCGTACTCAATCTGCTGGGGGTGGTGGATCCTCAGTTCGTCAAGGAGCCAGTCGTACAACGGGCGGTGGTCTTCATACTCCATCGTGCAGGTGGAATGAGTGACGCCTTCGATGGAATCCGACTGGCCATGAGCGAAGTCGTACATCGGGTAGATGCACCACTTGTCGCCCGTCCGATGATGGGGAACCTTGAGGATGCGGTAGATGACCGGGTCCCGCATGTTCAGGTTGCCAGATGCCATATCGATCTTGGCGCGAAGAACGCAGGCCCCGTTTTCGAATTCACCTGCCCGCATGAGCTCGAACAGGTCCAGGTTCTCCTTGATCGAACGGTCCCGGTACGGACTCTCCCTTCCAGGCTCCGTCAAGGTGCCTCGGTATTCCCTGATCTGCTCCGGACTCAAGTCGCAGACGTAGGCCTTGCCCGCTTCGATCAACCGCACGGCGTACTCGTACAGCTTGTCGAAGTAGTCAGAAGCATAGTACAGATGGTCTCCCCAATCGTACCCTAGCCAGCGCACGTCTTCCCGAATCGACTCGACGTACTCAGCCTCCTCCTTCCTCGGATTGGTGTCATCAAAGCGCAGGTGGCATACACCATTGTTCTCGGCGGCGATACCGAAATTAAGGCAGACTGCCTTCGCGTGTCCGATGTGCAGATAGCCGTTGGGCTCCGGCGGGAAACGCGTGACGACCCGACCGTCATTTCTCCTTGCCTTCAGGTCCTCCGCGACAATACTTCGGATGAAGTCTGAGGGAGGATGGGAATCGGTCACGGTCATGTTCGCGTCTCCCTTTTCGTGTTTTCTCATTCCAGTCTGGGCTCAGTGGCGATAGATGAGCCCATATTGCGAAGGAGATACCCCAGCGCATCTTGGCTTGGCAACGTCACACTGCCACCTAGCTGCACAAGTCCGCGCTCGTATTCTCGAAGCCATGGATGTTCAGAGAAAGAACCGTGATTCGTGGGGACCCTGACCCGTCCGGACACGTAGTCCGGCCAACACATGGGTTCGCCCCTACCACGAAACAATACCTGAACGTCTGTAGTAGTCAGCCAAGCTCGAACTTAGGCAGACGTTCTAGAAGAACTCAACTGCTGCCGGCCTCTATTGAGACCACTGGGAAACGCTGCGCCTATGCCAGCACCGCGTCCTCACCCTGTCCAGCTAGACGGGAGAACCTTCGGCGCAGGAATCGGAGGCTCTCCCTTGACGCTCTCTACGAGCGAGTATGCGCACCGCACGGTTTCGTCCTTGCCGTCCAGCGCCAGGACTACCGCACCTTCCGAGCCCCCTACGCCCCCAGAGGCCACGTGAGTGGCGGTGACGCCCGTAAGCACCTCCAGGGCTTGGATCTCGGTGACCACGAGCGCGTTCACCACGGGAACCAGACCCACGTTCTCGCCCATCACATAGCGGTAGATTAGGTTCCCGCACTTCTGAGCAGCATCAATCACACAAGGTATGAGCTTTTCCAGACCCGCAGGGACCATCAGGTGGGCGCCACGGGCACTGAGTGTTCCCCAGATTGAGCCGATCGTGCCGCCCGCGTCGTTCTGGGCCAGAACGCCCATGTTGCCTTGAGGATCGATTGCGTTGGCTCCCTTGAAGGAGACGTCGGTGGCGGTAAACTCCTTCAACACCTCCTCGGCTGGCTCGTCCACCAGTTTGCCTTTGCGGAAGACCCAGGGCCCGACGGCCCCCTCGGGCACAGTGTTGGCTAGGCGTCCATGGGTGATGATGCCCACTGTGCCGTATTCCTTGCGCAGGGTCGAGCCCACCAGCTCCTCGGCGACGAACGCCGTACTTGTACCCCGAGACACTATGACAAGTCCTTCCTCCAATGCTCGTCGGACCTCGGGCAACTGAAGCGCACCCTTGGCGATGAGGCGTTTGGATTCGGACGGGGTTAGCACAACGAGGCCATGTGACCGGTCGTCGCGAGTGCCTTCAAGCGGGAGGCGAAATGAACTGGTGTCGTAGAACATAAGGACGCGGCTCCTTTCTCACTTTCTTTGCTCGGTCCATGTTACTCCGGAGGCGCTGCACTTACAAGGAACAGGCTCAGCACGAGTTGCGCCCTGTGCGGCGCAACTCCGTCGAGGATAGATCGCAACGGAAGACCGACTCGGGTATGGCCGTGAACATGCCCTCGAATCCTGACGGGACTGGTGCTTCTCTCAACGTGTGGAAGACCCCACCTTCCACCCGCCCAGCAACCAGGAACCGGCAGTCCAAGCGTCGTATCTCACTGAGCGCCGACAGCATTGCCGACCTGTCTCCCCCGTAGTACTTGGGGTCTACCAGTCGCATGGCAGTGTCCCAACCGATGACAAAAGCACACCCTGGCAGTAGCCTGGCCTTCTCATAGAACGTCGGGGCTCCCGTTACCACCACTGCCCACTTGCCGGCGAACTGCGCCAGCCTCTTCTGGACGACCGATCGCTCAAGAGGAGGCTTGTCAACGTTGACTACAGACAGCTCGAACGTGATGTCGGCTTGCAGCATCGTCGAAGCGGTTTCAGCTAGCTCCTCGTGTCCCTTGTGCATGGGATGAAATGAGCCCGGCAGGATTCCCCCTCGGACGGCTTCATCGGGTGCCGAGCTGCCATCCGCATGTATGACCACGGTCCCCACGTGGCCCAAGAGAAGCCTCCCGATGAGGTCGTCATGGTCCACTCTGGTTACAATGATTTCCTCTCGCTCATCGAGACTCAAGGGGAGATCGAGCTTAACGCAGCTTGCCTCGGCCAGAGCACGCAGCACCAGCTTGCTGACGATCTCATCTTCCGCCGTGCGGTTGCGAAGCCCCTTGACGAACGTTATGCTGTAGGTGGCGACCGCCCGCTCTGTCCAGACAGACGCCAGGCAGCGATGGTCGCCTTTCTTGGGGCGGTCGGTGGCAATAGCCGCGGTACACCCAATACCCACTACCGGGACGCCAATAGGGGCAAGACATCGCGCCCGCTTATAGGCGCAACGGGCCATGTCCCTCGACGTTTTCGCGGACACAACGTGCTCCGCGTGATACCCCAGGAAGTCGCCCAACGCCGATACCGCGTAGGGTACCAGCGCCTCAAGCACCGTCCGTGACGCCCCAGGCGCTCCAAGCAGCCACATGATCGCTTGGGCGCCACCGCCGCTTACTGCCAGTACTGCCATCGTCGGAGAGCGATGGATTCTCTCGACTTGACAGCGCAGCAGAGTATCCATCTCGACTCCTATCAAGCGTGCCTCGGGCAAACACGCTTGGTCCAATATAGACGGGTGGACGCGAGGTCGCAAGCTGAGGGTGACGTTGGTGGGCGCGAGCAGAAGTGGACGGGCAGAACTGGCGGTGTGGAGAGAACCAGTGGCCCAGGCGTTTGACGGCGCCTGAGCCACTCAGCCAACTACTTAAGGTACGGTCCGCCTTCTCAGGAAGATGACCAAGGACAGACCCACGAGGACTATCGCCGCAAGTGTGCCGATGATGACACCGATGTTCTCACCGATACCCCTCTCGACCGGCGGCGCCACCGTAGGAGTGGGAACCAGCAGGGGCGTGGCCGTCGGCGCAGGCGTGGGCGTGAGTGTTGGCGGCGCCGGCGTCGCCGTGGCCGTCGGCACAGGACTCGGGGATGGCGTCCGGGTCGCGGTCGCTATTGCCGTAGGAACCAGGACCACGGGAGTCGGCGGTCTAGGTGTTGCCGTAGGTGTCGCCGTTCGGGTGGGGGGCGGCGGTACAGGCTTCGGCGTTGCCGTCGGCGGTACAGCTGTTGCGGTAGGTGTCGCCGTCCGGGTGGGCGTCGGCGGTACTCGCGTCGGCGTGGGCGGTACAGGTGTTGCCGTCGGCGGCACAGGCGGCGGCGTGGCCGTCGGACTCACCGTGGGCTTCGGTGTCGCCGTTGCCGTCGGCGGGGCTGCCTCCGACACGTGAAGGTCGACATCGCCCAGCAACCGGTCGATACGTACACTGTAGGCGCCGGCACTCGGCTCTATCTCAAACCACACTGGAGCGGACCCATTCCCGGGGACAGGCACCTTCTTTGTCGCCTCCACCTCAGAGTTGAGCCACAGGGTCGCATAGTATTCCCCGGCCTCACTCGTAAGGTTCGTTACTTGCGCCGTGATAACAGAACTCTCTCCCTCAGCGATCTCGGCCGGGGTGATGGTCAGGTCGTCGACACGGAATTGCACCGGCGGTACTTCTTCGCTGCCGGAAATAGCCCAGATGGAGAATCCCGGTATCGTCACGCTGTAGTACACGCGCTCTTCGGTTTCTAGTATGCGCTTCGCAGGAGCCGGCCGCCAGACGCCTTGCGCTTCGTCGAACCGACTGAACTGGACAGACCATTCGTGGATCTGGTTATCAGCCAACCAGGTCTTGTCCACCCACAGGGTAACGTGGGCAGCCTCAATATCGCTCTCCTGGAAGCCCTCTCCGGATAGAGTCAGATAGTTGCTGACCTTTCGGTCACCAGAAAGCCCCGGCACTCCTAGCGGAAGCTCCAACAGATCCTCGACGATCACTCTGGCCTCGGGCATCGCAAGGGCGAACCTTGCCAGGATCTTCTCGATAGGCGCAGGAGAACCAACCTTCTCCCACCTTCCTCGGCGAGTTACGCCGCCCGTACCTACTGCGGGCGGAACTTCCGGCACCCAGCTATCGACGACCAACTCGTTCCCCAAGAGCTTGAGCGCTTCAGCGTCCCTCGCAGGACCAGCAGCCAGCGCATTGCCCGTGGAACCCGGGTCCCTCCTTGCTGAAACCTTCAATGCCCTGCTGGTAGCCTGAGCCTTCCTCTTGGTTGAAGCTGTGAGGGCGTCACCTGTAGCTGAGGGGTCCTCCTTGGCTGCCTCAGCCAGGAAGTTACCCGTGGCCACCGGGTCCTTGTCGGCAGCATCGGCGATCGCGTTACCGGTGTTTACAGGGTCCTCCTTCGCCGACTTGGCGACGATGTGACCCGTAACACCAGCATCTTCTTTGGAAGCCGCTACCAGGATGCTGCCGCTGGCCTCGGGGTCCTCCTTGGACGCTTCCGCCAGCACACTGCCGGTAGACGTAGCGTTCTTCTTGCCGGCCGCGACCAGCACACTGCCAATCGCCTCCGCGTTCTCCTTACCGGCCTTTGCCACCATCTTGCCGGTCGCTTCCGCGTTGGTCTCACCGGCGAAGGCTAGCGCCTCCCCAGTGCTCCCGGCATCAGTCTCACCGGCCTTCACCAGGGCAGCCGCCGTCGATTCCACATCCCTTTCGGCCGCGTTCGCCAAGGCCGCACCGGTGCTGGTCGCGTTCTTTCCAGCAGCAGCGGCAATGGCAGCACCGGCGCTCGCGGCATCCTTTTCTGCCATTTTCGCTATCGTCGCGCCAGTACTCGTGGCGTTTCTCGCCGCCGCCGCCGCGAGGACATCACCAGCGACGTCTGGGGCTTCACTAGCCAAACCACTTAGGATATCACCTGCGGCATCGGGGTCCTTCTCAGCAGTTTTGGCCAGAATATCGCCAACGCCCTCGGCATCCTGCGATGCCAGATCCTTCAAGATGTGCTTTGCGAGCTCGGGATCTTCCTCAAGCAGCCTTTCGAACTCCTCGGCAGCCTCTTTCTTCTCCTCCTCAGTCTTATCCTCCTTCGCGAATATCTCCACGAATTCCTCAGCCTCTACCGGCACCGCCGTAGGCGTTGGCGTGGCGGTCGGGGTCGCCGTCGGAGGGATTGCGGGCCTCGGTGTCCATGTGGCCGTAGGCGTGGCCGTAGGCGTCGGGGTGGGCAGGATCACCGGGGAAATGGGAATGAGCAGGTCGAGTTCTGTCAGCAGACCTCGATCAAACAGGACTTCGGTGACTTCCGTGCCATCCGGCGCGAAGGCGCGAGCGGCAATATCCTCAATATAGAACCTGATGACGTCCCCGTCCGTGCCGCCTTCCTTGACATCAGTGTGGGGGCTATCGGCGCGTACCTCGTAGTTGACAGCCTTGCCATACAAGCCACCTGCCGTTGTCCGGGTGTTGCCCTGGACGGATTCGGCGTAGTTCACCCCATTTATCAGGGCCCTAACGTTTAGGCCAGACTGAGCAGGCCGAGCGGCGCCGAGGCTCGCCCCTATAAGAACCTTCCCGTGAAAGATATGCGGAGTTTGCGGTTGGGCCTGGACAGCAGACTCACCAACGAAGACCGACACCGCCAGCGCGAGGGCCAGCGCGACTGTTATTGTACCGACGAAGAATGCGTTAGCTTTCGTCAAGATGCATAGCCCTCTACCTGAAGCTCTTGCTCACGTGTACCCTACGGATACGCCATTGCAGTCGTACAAGAAATTTGGCCCTCCCCGCGCCCTCGATTCCAGAGCAACCCAGGAGGGCCAAACCATTCATTTCACAGCCGTGGCACCTCGATTACTTGCCGATTCTCTCGGCATCTTCACACACGAGACTGGCCATGCTGCCGCGTGTCCTACTAGTAGTACCACTCCCCTGTTCCACCTGCAGCGGTGATCGTCGGTCTTCCGGCCGCCGTACTCGCGACCCTGATCCAGTAGGCCAGTTCCGGCCTGAGTATGCCCGGCCACTGATAGTAATCCGAGGTCAGGGCAGATTCCGTCAGCCACCGCTCAACGATCTCAGCCTCAACGCCGGCCCCGGCCTCGTGAGCCAGCACGCTCCGCTCGAACGAGATGGCGCTGCTGTACATCTCTGCGAGAGGCACACCCGACCCACTAAACACCTCATCGAACATCGTCGGGCCAGTGATATGCGGTGCAATCAGGTTGAACCCAAGCGCCAGGGTCTTAGCGACCGGCGCCAGCGGCGCGTTCGCCTGAGCGTCCATGAACGGACCCAAGATGGTCATCTTGACCGGAACAGGCTGCTTGTACCCGAACCCATCTACGTCGACGTAGTCGAAGACCTCCGACCCGCGCGTCTTGATGAGCATGCCCTGGAACGGCTCCAGTTTCGTCAGGCCGCCAGCCGCCGGGCTGCTGCCGGTTATCGGATCGGCTGTGCTGTAGGACAACCACCGTCTGGACGGGGCGTCGTACGCGAACACCGTCTGGACCACATCTTTCAGCATCGGCACACGGTCTGCGTCGTCTTCCTTCAGCGCACCGATGAACTCGTCGCTCGCATGCGATAGCGGCTGCTCCAGAAGCTCGGAGAACTCGTCATTGTCTCCGTCAGGCACCAGGGCCAAGCCCGTGAAGTTCATGCCTGGCAGCAGGAAGAAGTTCCTGCTGAACCGATCGCCGAACACGTCGAGCGCCGGCCCCGGGACGCCCGGCGCCCGCTCGACATCGCTGTCGTCGACGGACAGAATCAGCGTCGGGCCTGTTGCGTAGTCGAGCTCGAATATGAACTCAATCGTGCCTTGCGGCTGGTCTTCCGGCACCATGTCCAGCAGCACGTGCGTCGCAGGCTTGGACCGCACTTCATCCAGACCGTGCATCTTCACCAGTATCTCGGGCACATCCGCTATCGGGATCATGGTCTGCGTCGGGGACGCTGTGACCGTGACACCCAGGATGCCGGCCCCGCCGGCAACGACCAAGAAGTACTGGTCGCCGGCCATTGCCTCGCCCTCGCTGGTAATCGTCACCACCTTGGCGGCAGGCTCGTCGTCTTCGATCCAGAGGACCGCCGCAAGGTCCGAAGCCGCAAGGTCTACGCCAAGGCCAAGCGGGAACGGGGTCCCGTCGAAGCTAGCCTCGGAGCCGCTGAGCAGAAGCACGAGCACGCTCTCTCCGAACTCATCCAACGCATCGTCGACGAGAGGTATCGTGAAGGTCTTGGTCCCGGACTCGTCCGCCATCCATCCAACGGTCGAACAAACCGTGTCGTAATCATCTGGCGCAACGGCGGTGCCTGTGCTCAGCTCAGTAGTGGCCACGATGGTCACACCGGCCGCGCTGGCCCCCGTCAACACCACGTCCATCTCCGCCGTGCCATCGGCCTCGTTGACGGTCAGGTTCATAATCGCCAGGCTCGGTGGGCCGTCAGCCGGGTCATCGGTGATCGTGACGACACCCACGCCGTCGGTCGCCTCAACCAACTCGCCGGTACTGGACTCAAACCCCTCAGTGATGCGCACCTCGAACATCTCGGCTAGCTCATCCACGCCATCGGAGAGGACGGTTACCTCGACGTTCTGTGTCACAGAAGCCAGCGTCGTGTTGGGCGCGAACTCTAACCAACCAGTTTGATGCTCGTAGTCCGCAACCTGAGTGCCGACTTTGTTCTCGTCCGACACTGCCGCAGGCTCAGTGGTTGTATCGAATGTGCTGAACCCGATGATGACACCCAGCTTGGTCTTGCCCGTCAGGGTCACCGGTACCACAGCCGTTGCTGCCGGGCTGGCACCCTCAGGTACCGTCACGTCTCCGACCTTCACCGTCGGTATGTCGGCCGGGTCATCTATGGTGACCTCGGTCTTGAATTCCTCGTCGACAGCGCCCGATATGACTGAGCCGGGATCTGCGTTCGACAGCCGGACAAAGAACGTCTCCTCGCCCTCGCGGACGATGTTCGCGCCAATGTCGTTCACAATGCTGATGACTATCTGCGTTGAGGTGGCTAGGCCGCCACCCAGCGTGATGATCCGACTTCTTGGAGCGTAGTTATAGTCCTTGCCGCCGCCGTACTCAGCCGTCGCGTCCACCGTGTCAAAGGTCACCTGTGAGGGAGTGCTGGTCGGGTTGACCAGCGTTATCGTGGCCGTGACGGTCGATGCGTCCTCGTCAACCAGGGCAGTGTCCGTCGAGAGCTTCCAGGTCGGGCCCTGGCTCAGACTCACCGTGGCTATCTCAGAGACCCCGCCCCAAGGGTCCCTTGCCTCGTACGTGAAGGATGTGGTGCCCACAAAGAGCTGCGGATCGTATACGAAGGACCCATCACCGGCCAGCGGCGTTGTCAGAGCACCCTCGCCGAGTGGAATGGGATCGACCAGAACCGCGGTCAG
>SDBU01004382.1_pt1 | contig 17314 bp, 26 predicted proteins | sample 2277071 | NCBI WGS metagenome assembly SDBU01 (sample SAMN10397929, study PRJNA504765) | marine sediment metagenome | isolation source: marine sediment core GS08_GC12, 126 cmbsf | place: Arctic Ocean: Gakkel Ridge, Loki's castle | collected 2008 | reverse complement strand
GACCGGCTCCCAAGGGCCTGGTGTGGTTCGAGTTGACCGAGGCGATAACGTACCCGGGCGAGGACGGTACACCCTACACGGACAATCCGACGCGGGTGTTTCATAATCCGGCGACGGACGTGTACGAGGCGAAGACGGTAGTGCCGTGGCGGATTTACGCGCCGGGTGCTCCGCGTGATCCATCGACCGGCTACTATATTCAAGTGCTGACCTTTGCGGTGGGAGCGCGGTTTGCGGCAGTTTACAACTTCAACAGCAGCCGCTGGGAGATGATCTTTCCAGACGTTGCGACCACGGGGGTGCGGTTCGAGTTGATTGATAATCTGCCTTCCGGCGCCACTCGTAATGCCACTGCGTATTTGTTGAAGTGGACCGGTGCAGCCTACGTCGCACAGTCTGGCGTGGAGTTTGAGGTCTACGATCCCGACACGAAGTTCATTCAGGTCGATAAGCCGACGGGCCAGGACGGTGCCCGCGGGCTGGCCCAGTTTATGTGGGACCGTGGCGTTTGGGAAATCGTGTCGATGCAGTGGCAGGCGCGGTGGATTGAGTTTGTCGTAGACAATCCTAGTGGGTTTGATACAACCAATGCGTCAGTAGCCGTGAATGGTGTCACGTACCATGACGGTTATACGCCTAACGATGCTGTCGTTATCGTGTACAACAAGAAGACGAACGGTGCCTTCATGTTCGTTGGGGTAGACGATGTTGAGGGAATGGCTTTGTACGATCCAGTGACTGATAAGTACACTATCGTCCAGATAGACTGTCCGGGCGACGAGGCTACCGGCTCCACTCAGTACGGCTGGTTCTACGCATAAGGAGAACAAGATGAAGCGAGTGAATCTGATATTGGTAATTGCCTTCTTCGTGTTTGCCACAACGGCAGGCATGATGCAGCGGCTACGCTGGCTTGATGGTACTCCGCAGGCGGGTAGTACGGCTATCTATACCCAGCATGATGTTGGCATAGGCACAACCGACCCTCAAGAAGCCCTTGATTTAGCTTCAGGCAACCTCACCACTACAGGCACAATCACTTCAGGCGACATAACAATTTTTGAGGCTACGCCTATTCTTGTTTTTAGAGATAGCAATAGTCTAGGGGCTGCTTCAGTTGGTTTTATTGAGTGGAGAGATTCAGGCGGTGGAAGGGCTGGATTTCTTGGTAATAATACTTCAGGTAACGATGATTTATATTGGAAGAATGAACAAGGCGGGAATATAGGAATAGAAACAACTGGAGGAGGTGAAGTTCAAATCTTTGCTAAACTTCAGATGGAGAATGATAGGCTCATCGCCGTTGATGTGAATGCAGGACTTACTGCCTCCACTACGCAGGAACAAGGTCAAGGTGCTTTAACTGCTCAGGTGAATGAAATAGCCACTTGTGTAAATGTAAATGATACTGTAACTTTACCAACTGCGGTAGCAGGACTTAAAACTGTTGTTATAAATAATGGTGCTCAAACATTACAAATCTTTCCTGCTTCTGGTGATAATTTAGGTGCTGGGGTAGATACATCTACGACTTTGGCGAGTGGAAGTAATGTGCAATATGTAAGTTATGACAATACAAATTGGGAGAGTATCTGACGATTAGAAATATAACAATTGTTTTAGTAAGACTGTAAAACTAGCAAACAAAGTAGGAATAAACTATGGCTATTACATCCAAACAACTAGGCCAACTAAGACCAGCCAATACAACGGCAGCCAGCCTATATAGTCCTGGCGCTGGTGTAGTTGCTCGTATTATGGACCTCATTATCTGTGAGACAGCAGGGGCTACAGCCAAGTTCCGCATATTTGTAGATGATGACGGTTCGACCTATGATGAAAGTACAGCCCTTTACTGGGACTTTGTCATAGCCGCTGATAGCACGATACATCTAAAAGACCTAGGCATCTTTATGAACGATGCAACCGGAAACCTAGCCGTGCGCACAGATACAAACAACGCCCTGACCTTCACTGCCTTTGGGATAGAGATAAGTTGATGCGGCGTAAGTGGAAACAACTGGCCAGCGGCCTACTCATAGGGGGTGGACTCTACGTGCCACCGTTTATAGGGCGGCTACTACCAAAAGTTCCAGTCAATAGAATGGGCTGGTATCCCTGCCCGGGGTGCTGTCCCGATGATTGCTCTTGTGAAAACTGCGCAGAAAATAGACCTCCGTGCTGCTTCAAAGTAGTTATTAGTGGTGTTGTTGAAGAAGTCCCTGAAGACTGTGGAAACTGTGACTGTCTAAATGATACTTTCCTTGTTCCCTTTGATTCTGCCTGTTTATGGCAACGTACTTTTGCAGGGATATATTGTAACGGTTCACCTGTAAAAGTGACATCCTTTCTTGATGGGTCAGACTACAAAATCAAGGTAGAAGTGGGTAGTAATGTTTGGATTAAGAATTACAGTACAACAAAACCTAATTGTCGTAGCCTACTTGACGAGTCTATCTCCTTTTCTGCTAGCGCCGACGATTGTGATGCTTCGGGTTCAACTTGTCTTATCACTGCTATTATCGCAGATAACGATGAAACATGCTTTGATTCAAATTATGATTGTTCCTTCTGTAAATGTAGAAGATGGCCAAACAATATGCTAGTTAAACTGGATGAGTTTCGGGCCGGTGTACTTTGTCCAGGAGATATTTGTCCGGGTCTTAATAATACAGATCCAGGATATATTTTCAACAAATCTGAAACAACTAGCTGTCTTTATACATTTACTCTGGATCCTTCTATCTGTGGTATTGACTATATGCGCCTACGGTTTACTTTTCTGAATGTTGTGGGGGACATCTACCCGATGATTACGGTAGATTTAAGCAGACTTATTGGCAGTTTTTTTAATGTTCTTGTTTGGAGGAAGACTTATCCTATAGAAGACCTAACTATAAATTGCATGGAACTGTCAGATGAAAACATTCCTTGGTCATTCCACGATGGTAGTGCCTATCACTGTGACAAAGATGGTGTACCCGGTTGGCCTACCTGTAAAGTGACATCGCTAAACTAATGTATTGTCCATTCAAACTTACCAAGAAGGGTTACTGGCAATGTCCAAAATGTAAATACCTGTTTCCAATAAAGTCCGACAAACCGCCGCGAAGGAACTGCCCGAAGGCAACGGTAGTTATAAGCTACGTGACCGAGAGGTTGGAAATCGGAACAAAAGATACACCATCCCGCGGCCTGGGTGACACCATCGCCAAGATAGCCAAAGCGATTGGAATACGTCCGTGTGGCGGCTGCAAAAAACGCCAGAAGAAACTCAACGAACTGATACCCTATAGGTGACACATGCCAAGCACGCTATCCAAACTGCAAGACGTGTGCCGAGACGTTGCCTCCACGCTACTCGGCCTGAGTGAGTCGCAGGAATGCGGGGAAGTGGCTGGTCGTCTGGAAGAATTGTCAGGGCAGTTATCGAAAGCGGCTGGTAAACCAGGCCGCGTCGTTGGCTGCGATATATCCAATCCAGTGTCGGCCCGAACGCTTTACGAGTATGATGAGGAGGTGGGGGAGCACATAGCTACAGAGCTGGCAAACTGATGCGATAAAAACAAACCTAACGGAGGTGATACGATGCCTAAGAAACGACGCCGTGCGGCGCATCTCCAGGGCTTGCCAACAAAATCTTTCGTAGACACGTGGCAGCAAATGGTGGCACGTTATGGCACGGGTTCAGCGTGGCCCATAGGTGAAACCCACCTGGGTTCATTGCCAGATATGACGCGACCCGAGCCAGAGAGTGCTTTACCAACTGGAATAGTTGATGCAATACCAGGAGAACGGTCGCCAGCAGGACTATTCGGAGTGAATCCTGGCGCGAGGCCGTTTCCAATGGCTGGGATACCTCACGTGGCGGTTCGGGGGACTAGCAGAACCCTTGATGCGTCGTCGCTGTCTGACTGGGAGCCGGGCGAGGCGGGCCGGTTTAGCCGATACGGGCAGCAAGAACTGTCTACTGATGAAGCCATGGAACAAGAACGGTTAAGACGGGCGATGCAAGAATACATAGCCCGCTTGAGGGCTCGCCGCGAAGCTAAGATGAAGGAAGTACAAATGCTGAAGAAAATACAAATGCCGAACCAATGGAGGTGATACGATGCCTAACCAATACCAAGGATTCAACGCAATGTTCGGTGGTGCGGACCCGATGACGCCGGTGCCGCGACCCAGACGGAAGAAAAAGCGACTTGGCCCGATGGCCACGCCGTCGCAGTTTTCCGTATTGACGGAACAGGCTGCACCTTCGGCGATACCTACGTTTACTGAGCGGGCTGCACCTCCGGCGGGAGAAGATGCTACCTTCGCCCCGATTGGCCCGGCGGGTGTATCCCGCTATGCCGGCTTGTCGGGCTCGCCGCGAAGGACAGGTGGGTTCCGAGGTATGCCGGTGATGGGTCGGCCTGCCGATATTCCTGCTACAGCACCTACGGCGATGGGTGGGGCACGGCAGTTGCCAGGTCTGCCGGGTGGGGCGGCGGCTCTGCCGGGTGCTCCGCAGCGTACTGGTGCCCCAGTGACCGCCTCCGACTGGGAGCCGGGCGAGGCGGGCCGCTTTGCCCGCTATCGAGAGCAGGGGCTTTCGACCGACGAGGCGATGTGGCAGGAGCGGCTGCACCGGGCGAGTGAAGAGTCGATCGCCCGCATGGGAGGGCGTCGCGCGGGCAGGGCGGCTTACGACGAACGGGAGGCGGTGGCGGCTGCACCGTCTGCTTTCCGGGGACTGCCCACGATTGGGCAACCGGGCGGGCAGTTGCCGGCAGGTATCGCGGCCAACGTAGCTGGTGCAGCCGCTGCACCCATGCAAGGACTTCCCTCGTCCCGCCTCGGTGGAGCGTCGGACGTGCAGGGCGGCTTGGGACGCTACAGCCGGCCGCTGACACCGGGTTTCGGGCAGGGCACGGCCTTGCAAGACCAGGCCAAATTGGCGGCGGCCAATCAGCAATTGGCTGAGGACATGCAGGCGGCGGCTCCACCCGCGACGGCCGGCACGAACATCATGTCGTCGCTCCAGCCGGGCAAGTCGCTGGGGCGGTTCGCGGAGCCGTTCACGGGATCGCTGGAGGAATACACCCAGGCCCAGATTGCACACCGCGAAGCCCTGGCGGCGGGGCAGCCGAGCGAGGGTCCAGGGCCCTTTCAAACGGAATGGAGCCCCGGCGAGTCAGGGTTTGCAGCCGCCCAGGCGTCCGAGAAGGTGACCAAGGAGCGTCGGCTGGCTCGGCGTGGCATAGGCACGTCTCCGAGGGCGAAACAGCAAGTGGAACGCCGCGCGAGGGTCGCGCTGAAGAAACAGGGATTACCGCACACGGCGGAGGATGGCCGGATCGAGCGGAAGCTGGCTGCCGGCGAGGAGTTGACGCCGGCACAGGAGGTGCGGAAGTACGGCGAGGGGATAATCCCCGGGCAGATGCTCGCGGCACAGACCAAGCAGAAGCAGGTTCAACTGGATGCGCAAGAGAGGCAGGGTATCAGGGACGCGGCGGCCAGGGGTTTAGAATTTACCAAGATCCCCAGTGAACGCAAACGCCTGTTGGGAATGATGGGCAGCGGCAAAGCCGGTGCGGGCGGCAAGATGACCAAAGACGAGTACAAAATGGATATTGAGGCCACCCTGACCGAGGATGCGGCGGACGATCCGGCTGCGTGGGAAGACCACGTTCTGGAAAACTTCCCGGATATTCCCGAGAAGATGCTCGACGACCTGGGTAGGGATCGGTTCCCGGGGGAATGGAAAGATCGCAACAAAACCATATTCGACAGAGGAACCCCAACACCCTCTCCTGGGTTCTCGCCACTAATTCCAGGAGTTCGCGACAGGCTTGGTCGTGAGGTTGCGTAAAGCGAGATTGAGCTTCTTTATGGTACGGTCCTCCGCAAAAAGTAACGGTTGACGCAATGAGTAGACTCCCCCAGTTAGCGTTGCCACGTCTACCCAGTCTAGTCCCGCCAAAACCCAAGCGGCGGCCGGTGGCGGCTCCGGCGGAGATGTCGCCTGAGGAAGAATTTTCTCTTCTGAGGTCGGCGATGGGTGGCGTTCAGTACCTCGCAGAGAGTATTGATAAGCCGGCCGCCGCCGTCCGGGGGGTTCTCGCTACGGGTGATCCGACGCAGCTTCTCCATGCGATTCCTTTCTCGGAAAGTATGGGCATCGCCCCTCGCAAGCGATACTCCGGCCGGGAGCTGCTTCGCAAGCACCGCCTGGTCGGCCGAAACAAACCCGGTTTTGACCTTGGCGACGTGGCGGGATTCGGAGCAGAGGTGGTTTTGGACCCTCTCTGGCTACTGGCCGGGCTCCCGTTGGTCAAGGGCGCTGCCAAGGCCGGCGCGACGGGTATCCAGGGGGCCAAGACGTTGGGCGAGGCCCAGAAGGCGTATAAGGCGGCACGGGCCGCCGTCAAGGCAGGTGGGGCAGGCACCGTGCTCAGCCGCACGCCGCCCCGCTCGATGGCTGCCATGACTGCACGCATCAGGGCCGGCAAACAGGCCCTGATCGGGTTGAGGCTGCCCTTTGCCGCCGAGCCGCTGGTGACCTTCGGCCAGGGCTCCAAAACGGCCGCCTGGGCGTTCGATCTGGCTTACCGCGGCGGCTACTACAACCCCCTGAACTGGATGCGGGGGGTGTTTTCGCACACGTCGGGGGTCCGCAGTGTGGGCGAATTCAACGCCATGGGTACGCTCCAGAAATCGCGGGACATTGCCTATGCCCAGCGGCAGATGCTCACCGACCTTGCCGAGGAATTTTCCTTGCCCCTGGGTCGCAGCGGCAATGAGTTGGCCCAGAAATTCGCCCAGATCGCGGCCCACCACGGGGGTCAGGGTGACCAGGCCGCGTTTGAGGCATTCACGCGGGCCGCCCGAGAGAGTGCCACGCTGATGCCCACGGCCGACGATCTGGCCCGGCTGGTGACCAAGCACGCCGACCTGCCGGCCACCGCATCGCTGGACGACGTGGTTGAATCGACCGGCGGGATGGCCGACGAGTTTTTTCAGTACATCGACTCGATCGGAGAACTGCAAGATGCGGGATACACCCGCGTGGGGAAGCTGGGCGGCAATACGCCGGTATTAGAGGAAATCTACGGCAAATGGCAGCACCGGCGGCCGTCCGATTTGGCGATCTCGGCAAAACGGCTGGCGAGCCTTGAACGGGGCGGCTCGAAGGCGTGGCTGCGCCGCACGCTGCGGAACATCCCGGGCATGTCGCACACGATCAACGCGATGGCGATGGACCCGATGCTGAGCGGGACTGCCAAGTACGGCCGCGATGCGAAGGCGTTGTTGCGCGGCGGCCTGACCACACAGCAGAAGAAACAGTTGCTGGGCGATGCGACCTTGCCCCACCGCGGATTGCGGGAACGGCTGGAGGATCTGGGCGTCAGGAAGGTCCAGGACATCCCCAAGGACTTGCCGGCCACAGAGCGAATGAAAATCTGGAGCATGGACGATTCACTCCAGCAGTTGCAGGAGAAATACGTCTGGCATCAGCACTGGAAGGCGCCTTTTGAGGAGTTTTGGGCCAAGGTGCCGGTGGACGTGGCTGGCGCCCGGTTGGACGACCTCGGCAAGCCGATGCTCTACCCCCGGGGGGCACTGAAAGGGCAGCCGATCACCCGGCAGAGCGAGATAGCCCGGATGCTGGAGCCCATCACCACGGGGACGGTCGTGCCCGGGGCGGCCGTGAAGACCAAGGAATTCCCCAGCGAGCTGACCAAGCTGGTCAAGAAGTTCCGCAACATGCCCGAACAGGTCCGCAAGCTGGGGATCTTCGACCGCGGCGTCCTCGAAGACGCCATGGACTACACCCATGCAGTGCTGGAATGGGAAAGCGGCCTGATGAGTATCCACCATTTCCTGGGCACGTCCGGCGCGGTGGGGCGTGCCAGCCAGGGGTTCCAGGGCAAGCCGCTGAAACAGGTTTGGCGGTCGCAGAAGCTGGGCAAGGGACAGCGGGCCTTGACGCCCGAGGGACTGGAGACGTTGGCTGCCAGGATGTTTCCCGGCGAGGACGCGGTCGAGGTGGCCAAGGACCTGGTTATCTCTCCGGGCGCCGACAATACGCTGAACGCCTACGTCCAGGCCATGTCGCCGCAACGCATGAACGAGGTGGGCAAGTTTGTGGACAAAATCAACGCCGCATTCAAAAGCTACCTGTTCGTGCCCTGGCCGGCGTCGCACAGTCGCAACTTTCTTTCGGGCTATTTCCAGTCCTGGTCAGATGGCCGGGTAAGCGGAATGGAACTTGCAGCGGGCTACTGGCGGGCGGCGATGCACGTACTCAAGGGCGAGCCGCTGGCGTCAAAGGAGATCCTGGAGGCGACTGGGATCCTAAAGGGGGTCGGGCGGCTGGTCGAGGTCTCCGGTGAACAGGCAGCTCGGGAAATCAGTGGCGTGCCCAAAGGACTACTCGAGTGGGCCAAGCCGTTTACCCCCAGCCGTATCCGGCAGAAGGGGATCGGGGCCTCGATCGACCCGCGCGGCTACCGTGGCTTCAAGGAAATCACCCCCGAGATGCGGGCATTGGGTGCCAAACCCACGCTCAACGCCCCGATGGAATTCGGTGAAGAGGCGTACAAGCTGGTCGAGTTCCTCAACCGGGCCGGCTACGCCGAGGCGTTGCTGAAGAAGGGCTACACCGCCAGTGAAATCAAGCACTTGGTTGCCCGGTCGCAATTTGACTACAGTCAATTGAGCCGTGTTGAGCAGGGCATGGCGAAACGGGGCGTGCTTTTTTATACTTTTCCCAGAAAAAACGTCCCCTTCATTTTCTCCCGTTTGATGGAGCGGCCGGGCGGCCGGACTGCCCAGACGTTGCGGGCGTTGCGAACGATGCGTGGCGACCCCGAGGAGAGCGCTACGCCGGGTTTCCTGCGCGAGACCCTGGGGGCCCGCTCCCCGTTTTCGCCTGGCACACCCGAGGCCGCCAATTTCATTTGGCAGTCGGGGTTGCCGGTCGAGGAATTGAACAAGATAGTGGTCGGCTCGAAGCAGCGTACCGGCGAAAAGCTGGCCAGCTTTGCCCACCCGTTGTTGCAAATGCCCGCCGAGCTGTTGGCGGGCCGCCAGTTCTACACCGGCCGGGACATCAAGGACCTCAAACCGCTTACCGGGGTCTCGGCCCTGGACCGGGCACTGGCCTACTCGCCCGCGTCGCGGGTAATCAGCGAGGCCCGCGGCGTGATCGATCCCCGCAAGACGATTTTGCAGCGTGGCCTGAACGCCTTGACGGGTTTTAAGACGGGCACCTACGACATCGAGCACTGGCGGATTCGGGACCTGGAAAAGGCGCTACGCCGGCAGCTCGAAGAAGATCCCGTGGTTGGAGAAGGGACCTACTACTACGTCCCCGAAGATGCCAAGGCCGGTCGCCCCGACCTGCAGGCCAAGATCCGCCAGCGGTCGGCGTTGCAGAAGCGGATCAGGGATCTGCGAGCGGAACGTGCGGCCGGGGCCAAAAGGTAACGCGAAGCAGCGGACCTTAAGGCTCGATCGGTTTCCAGGGTTCAACAACCCGCTTGTCGCGTGCCGGGATAGTCCCGTCGAGGCTCAACCGCTCCATCGCCTCGAAAGTCGTGTTGTGCTGCCGCCTCCGCTGGCCAAGCTGGCGCCGGGCCAACGCCTGGACCTGCGGGTCCACCGGGAGGTCCTGCAAGTCCTTCCCTTGGGCCAGCAACTCCGTGTACTTCCAGTAGACATGGTAGAATCGGGGGGTATACCACTGGGTTTTGGCGTACCGCTTCACTTTACGGTAATGGGCCTTATTCCGCCTGGCCCACGACTTGCTGTTCCACATCGTTTCCTCGCGGCGGTAGAAGTCGCGAACGATCTCGACCATCGTCTCGCCGTGGTCGAAGCGGTCTTTGATCTCGCGGATCAGGTCGCACTGGTGCTCATCCCAGATTTCCAGGGTGACCGACTCGCCATCGCGGGTGGCCTTCTTGCGGATCTTGCCCATCGGGGGATGCGCGTCGGCCGAGAGCCCGTGGGCCCGGCGGTACGCCTTGGACGCCTTGGTCTGTTCGCTGAGCTGGGCCGAGAAGAAGCCCGCGAAGCCCGCCAGGATCATTACCAGCAGCCTGCCCATCGGCTTGTCGAGGTCGAGCTGCATCCCGCCATGTTCCAGGATGTGGACGCTTACGCCCCGCTCGACCAGCCAGCGGAGGCAGTCGATCATGCCGAACATCGAGCGTTCCAGCCGGTCCATCCGCCAGATCACGAGGTGGTCGCCGGCGTGCAGCTCTTGCATCAGCTTGTGGAACTCCGGGCGGCGCTGGGGGTCGTTCCAGCGGGTTTTCGTGGCAGAGACGGCCTCGTCGACGCGGCAGTGTGCCCAGGTGGCATCGGGGATCGTAGCCGCTTTGGCGAGGATCAAGTTTGCTTGAACCTCAGTCGATGCAACTTGGCTGGAACGACTTGAACGGCAATAACCGAAAATGCTGGCTTGGCCGTTGGATTCCGCTTGGGCGGCCGGCTTGCGTAAGGTCGTCCCACACCAGGCACAGCAGGGCGTGTCCTGTTCGGTTCCGCAGCATTTCATGGGTCTGTTTGTTTCTGTGATCAATTCAGCACGCGAGTGCCACATAGATTGCAATACGCATCGTCCACGCTAGGATGCGAACACATCGCAGGAGGCACATGGCGGTCTATGCTGCCCTGCGCTACGGCCGCGTTTATGATAAGTCGAACCAGCTTACGCAGCTCGGCGTCAACGTCGGATGTGATCTCAATGCCCGCCTCTCCCATGTAGTGGATCAGCAGTTTAGCGGCTTCTGACTCGGCAGATGTGCGAATCTGTGTTGGTCCCATTATTTTCCTTTCGTCGCCTAAACCGCTTTGAGGGCCGCCAGGCAGATTGCCAGGGGGCCAGTCTCGGCCGAAACCCATTCGTTCGAGTTGGGGGCAGCAATGTCGATGTGTGAGGTTGCATCCCACGCAGAACCATTCCAGCCGACGACAGGCTTGTGGCCCATCGACACCAACCGTTGCAGCACTTCCCCCGCCGCCGACCAGTCGGTGGAAGGATGCCAATCATCTATCATGCCGAAATTCTTGCCGCGAAGCCACCAATTGTTTGCGCGGGCAATAAGCAGAAAGTCCGGCCCTTTAGAAGTATGCTTGGCTACTCCTTCCATCCAAGCCTTGCTTTCAGGTGGATGCCACTCCATCACTTCCTCAGCAATCAGGATATTCAACACCGGACCAGCCTTCATTGAATCAATGTCCATCGGTTTCCTCGGTTCTACTCCGATAAACCCCGGGCGCCCGGGCCGGTGGAGTAAGCCGACGCCGGGCATCACGCGCCCTTTCGCGCTAGCCCGGGGTTTTGGCTTTGGCGATGGCGGCGCGAACCACATCTATTTGTAACGTGCCAATGCCGGCGTCTTCGTACTCCCAAGCGTGCAGCACGGTTTCGCACGCCGCCAGCAGCTTCCTGCGTTGGGCAAGCAGCTCGCAGATGCAAGGCGATGTTGCGCAATCCAAGCACGTTTTCATGTTGTCACCTCTCACTTCTCCTTAATCAGGCTAGTCCAGGGTTTTGGCTTTGGCGATGGCAGCTTGCAGCTTCGACATAATCCGTTCAAGTGCTGGCCAACCGCCACCAATGTGCATTTTCACATACTCTCCGTCAGTTGTGCGAATCAGCGCATGACCATTTTCGTACAGATGAGGTTGGCCCGCATGCCCGATTTCTTCACAAATTACAGGAAGCCCCAGGGTATCCTTGCACGCCGCCAGCAGGTCATCAGCAGCCAATTCAACAGCCGTTCTCGCTTCCGCCTCATTGAAGCACGATTCACAAAACATTGGCCCAAATTGAACATAGTGTTCACAGTGCTCGCATCTAGGCATCGCAACTCCCCTCTGCTTTGGCTTTGGCCACGCACGATTTCACCAGCTCGGCCGCAATGGCGTCCTGGAGACGGGAGACCATTTCGCGCTCCTCCGGGCTGAGCATCCGCCGGAATATCGGTGGGCGGAAAAGCAGGACCACAGCTTCGCTCGCCTCCACCAACTCGACCAACACCTTCTCGCGGCGCTCACAGAGTGGGCAGTCAGCCATTCTCACCTCGGGCGTGTGTATCAGTTCGCCCTGATACTTCACCTCTACCTGATACTCCACCTCTACCTGATCGCCGACGCGGAGTTCGGGGTGCTCGCCGCTGAGTAGTCTCGTTCTGCTGCTGTGGCCGGCGACGACTCGCACGCGGCCATTGTCAATCGAAATTACATAGCCGATCATCAGTCAACCTCCCTCTCCTCTAGCGTGGTGGCTATTCGTCGCAGCTCTCGCTGCACCTTATTTGATCGTTCGTTTCCATGAGAATCATGCCACTCGCTGAATCGCTTTTGCACGCTTGGCGAGTCAAACCAATCAGCGAGCAGTCGCAAGTTGCTGGCGTCCTGACTAGCATCCGTCTTTAGTGGGAATTGTCCCCGTAGTCGTTCCGTCGATAGCACGCGAATGACCATCAGGTCAGCGTTCAATCCCTGGTCAACAGCCGCTTGCCGAGCTTTAGCGTCTTGTTCAGGGAGGAAGATTTGCTTTATCTCACCCGTGTATTGCCCCGTCAGTCCTATAATTTGCATTGTCTCGCCTCCAGTTAAGGGTGTCGGCAGCTATCCGGAATTTCCGGATAACTCAGTGGTTGACGGTCCGAGGTGATGTCCTCGGGATGGTGGTAGAATCGCAGCACTCCCTGACGGTCGCTCTCGGCCTCCTTGCGAGTATCGAATGGCCCCATTGGACCAGAGTCATCGCCCAGTATCCACCAGCCGGAGGTGGTCTTGGTCAGGGTCAGGGTGGGGATCATGCTGTACTCCCTTCGCGTATCAGGGAGGCTCGCAGCCGTGACCCGCATTCAGTCTCATTGCGCAGGTAGTGGTAGAGTACAGCCATCTCGCGGCGTGTCAGGTGGCTCCAGTTGAGTCGGTGAGCACGCAGGCCGGCGATCAGTAGGTAGGTGGAGAACTTCATGGCGTGCCTCCCTTTCGTGATTTAGGGCGGAAGGGTCGGCATACATGGCACCCTGGGCGAACCAGTGCTTTACATCGCGGACATTTCCGATACTTGGACGCATCCAGTTCCATGCGGCGCCATATCTGCATGGCCTCCTCTGGAATGTTGGTCAGGTCGGGTTTGGCTTTCAAGATACACCCCCTTTGGCCTTAGCGATGGCGGCACGGGCAAGGGCCTTCATTTCGGCGACTTGTTTTTCCCGCCCCTCGGCTATTTCGTTCGAGGGAGTGTAGTCTGTCTCAGCAATTGCCGCGCACGCCGCCAGCAGATCGGGCGCCGCAGCCGCAAGTCGCGTATTTGCTTCACATTCGGTGTCGGTGTATTCCCAAGCCCCATCTCGCCGCTGCTGGTTAAGGTAGAATCCCCCGCGGCCGTTGCCTCTATTGTCTGTGCCAATGAATAGTAGGCCGTCTTCGTACCACCCAGGGGTGTGGTTGCCGCCAGTGGCGGCAGAAGGTACGTTACTCATGTCGTTTCCTCTCTCCGTAGGAAAGGGCCACGGCCCCGGGCTGTTCACGCGCCGCGGGGCCACATTGATTGGGTTACGGCTCCAGTGGCCAAGTTGCGACCCAGGCCAGGTCGCTACTCGCTCACAGGGATAGGCCGGACTAAGAGGACATGCGTCCGGCAATATTCCTCGCACTCTATGTGTGTGCCGCGAAACAAGCGCGTGCCATCCGGCTTCGTCACCCGGGCACGGCCGCAATCCACGACAATCTCGATACCGTTGATCAGGCGCACACCATCAACGGTTTGGACTTGATACATAGTTCGTCTCCTCATTCTAAGGGTGCGCGGCCCGGAAGTCGGCCCGCTCCCTCGGGCTCCCCCACCAGAAGCCCTCGGGGCCAGGCCGGCTAATCGCGAGCGGGATCGCGCCCGGCATCGTAATGCGTTTCGCGGGCCGTGATCAACTTCTCCCGAAATTCATCCGGCCAATCGAAGGAACTCAGATCCTTGATCTCCGGGGCGGCTTCTGCCGGAATTGCCACCGCAATTGCATCCAACTGATCGCCATCGATCATCCATGCCTCATATTCCCCTTCGCCGTCTTCGCGGGGAATCTCCAGCAATACCGGATCTTCGGTGACGGCCAGCAACGGTCGTACGCACTCGCCCTTCAGGTCGTCGGGCAGGGCCAACATAATCTGAATCATCGCGTCGTTGGAAATTTTCGCACCCATCGTCTCACTCCTCAGTTCAAGGGAAGGATAGTCTACGGCTCCGGGTCGTTGCCGGCCCGGGCCCAGGGACTACTCCGTTGGCCTCTTTTGCAGAACATCCATTTTAGTCAGCCCGCATTTTCGGCACCAGTTTTTCGTAAGATCCCAATCATGTACGCAAGTCTGCGTGTCTGACTGTCGAACACCTTGCCGGATCGCACAACGTCGCTTATGTGCGGCTGCGGAATCGTGCAGGAGCCTTTCCATCTTTCGGGTTATTTCATCCATTGCAGGAGCTATGTGGACCGTTGCAGGAACCCACAGCAGAAGCCGCGCACCCATTGGAACATCAGATCAGCCGCGGCATCGGTAATCTGTGCCGTGCACATCACGGGGATACCCCTCTCAGGCTGTTGCGGCAGGCCGAAGTCCAGCAGGTCTTTCTGGTCCAGCGCTGGGAAGGCTGAGTACAGCCCGTGCAGGATACCATACCGACAGAGGGAACAATCGGCTTTGGCAGGGATCATGCCCACGCAATGGGCATCAGTGGTGTTGCCCGATACGGGCGGAGAAGTTGCAGTTGACATAGCTTCATTCCTCCAAAGGGTTGCGGTAGTCAAAGGCCCCCAACACAAGAGCCCCCAAAGCAAGAGCCCCCAACTTCACTCCGTCCAGCCGGCCGCTTGCCAACTCAAATGGTCTGTGCTCTCCCGGGGCTTGTGGGTACTCTGCCACCCAGCTTGCCGCCAATTGGGCTTGCGGGGCTTCTGCTGGACTTCCAGCCGGCAAACTGTGCCAGGGCAGGCGACAGCTTGCCTCACGGCAGCAGCTACCTTGCCGTTGACTGCCAGCAGCCCGGCCGCTTGGTGAACGGTTCGGTGCGCCACGGTACCATTGGCGCCGTACTGCTGGACTTCCACAGTGGCGGCATCGGGCAGGGCAAGGAAGCCGAGTTTAGTGGTTCTCACGGGTAGGCTCCTCTGGGGTTGGGGCAAGCGCGGCCTTCTCGCCTTGCTCGCCGATAACGTCCAGAATAGGCTGCGTCTTCTTCTCGTCGCAGATGTCGCCAACGAAGCGTAGCGACTTGGCGATCACTCGCCATTGTTCCGCTGTCAATCGTGGCATCGGTCGGATCCTCCGGGGGTGGGATTGCAGGAAAACCGGCTCGCCAAGCAGGTCGAAAATGTGAACGTGCAGGGTGTCGCCCGATTGCTTAGTCTTTTGGCCACCGATTCTTGATTTCGGTTCGCATAACGCGAATCGTCGATGCCGTCACGCTCATGATCCGCCTGATTTTCGCCTCAGTCGCCCCGTGGTAGGCCAGCGTCGCGTATTCCCGCAATCGGGTGGGGAGGGTGTCGATTTTCGCCTCAATATCGAGCCGCGCACCCTCCGGCAGATCTTCCCGGGCGTAAAGCATCTCAGGGAGGGCGGTTTTCCGGGAAAGCTTGCAATAGCGGCCGCGGCTGGCGGAGTGGTCTAGGGGATCCGAATTCTGCCCGTTCTGCCGGGTGGAACTCCGCCCTCGCCATACGCAACACACAACGTTCCTGACAAGCTGCGACCTATTACGTATCCGTCCGCCATGTAGCCTGTGGTGTTGCGCAAGGAGGATTGCAAGCTGCACAATCGCCTCCTGCACGAATTCCTCCCGCTTTTCAGGGGGCAGGGCACGAAACCGATACTGAAAGGCCCGGGTGAAGTAGGCAAGCTGGTTTTCTAGGTCGGCCTGCCAGGTGGACGGGATAGGGTTGCCGTCAAGGTCAGCAGTGAGTAGGGTAGACATCGTAACTCCTTCGCGTTAAGGGGTTGCCAGGGGGCCGGCAGGTAAGACTGCGCGGCCCCGCTTACTTGGAACTAGCCGATAACTGATCGTACGTTACGGGCAGGACTTACGGGCCGGTCGACGGCTGCCGGCATCATTTCATGACGGTCGATCGCCAGGCGGGACGATGGGACAAAGGAAGCGTAATCGACATGCACAACGCCGTTGTCTGCCCGGACTGCATAGGCGCGTCCGCGGCAGGAGGACTGTACGGGGCCGATGTAGTCGCCCACGCGGTGCTCGCCGATAATGGTCACCCAACACACAATCTGGCCTTGTTCGTACTGGTTCATGGGCCTTTACTCCTCGATAAGGGTACTGACTGAAACTCCCAGCGCCACAGCAATCCGGCGCAGGGTTGCAACGTCAGGAGTGTTCTCTCCAGACTCCCACCGACAAATGGTCCGTGCCGTAGTTCGGCAAGCCAAGGCCAGCCCGTGCTGGGACAAGCCAGCCGCATGACGTGCTGCTTTGATGTGCTGGGCGACTGTCATCGGATCACCTCGACGATTATCGTCGTGCCGCGGTGCGTCTAACCTATTAAGGTAAGAATCTCGTGCCGACTCAACCATTTCAGCCAAAGTCGCGACGTAAGTCGTTGCACCGTAACGATATAGAAAAACACGATTTGCCACTGTCAACCCTCTCGCCTGAGCAGTCCGATAATACCCCAAAGGTGTTGAGTTGTGCCACTATCGGGTGGAAAGGGGGCTTGACAAGCTAAACACCGGATTTAGCTAATCAACCTGCCGGCCAACTAATCGTGTTGCAGTGACGTTGCAGTGGTTGCAGTGAGCCCGAGCCAACCATAGCCCCCACCCTACACAGTAGCCTATGCCTCTGTAGTGGCAAGATACGCTGCCGCTCGCCGTATTCGTGGTGATGTAACTCGTTATAGGGCAAGCGCTTACGGCGCGTCGATGCGCCGCAGGAAAGGAGCAACATATTGCCGTGTTGGTGGTGACGTAAGTGCTTACAGGGTAAGGGGTTACGGCTTGCATATACCTCTCAAGAGGGGCGTCTTAGGGAGCGAAGGGCAGCGTATGACACTATGCCAGCAGCAGCCAGGCGAGCGTAACCTGTTACGTGGCAAGGGCTTACGCATGTAGCCACGCGCGAGGCTGGACTCACAAAAGACCCGCCCGACCCCCCCAACGACCCCGATCCCTACCTATTTAATATCCTCCTCCAACTTTCCTGCCAAACACGTATCCCGCAGGATTAAACGGCATTTAATGGCACAGGTGGAACATGTTCCAATAGGCTGAGCGTCAGGCTATCCGTGTGTTCACGTGA